>Ga0080006_1131325_pt1 | contig 69242 bp, 75 predicted proteins | sample RS3BMetagenome_FD_69209 | JGI IMG/M metagenome (GOLD analysis project Ga0080006, IMG submission 69209) | Ferric oxide microbial mat and aquatic microbial communities from Rainbow Spring, Yellowstone National Park, USA - RS3B (SPADES... ... | reverse complement strand
CCCCATTCCCCCCATTCCCCCCATTCCCCATTCCCCCCATTTATCTCCGGGGTATGATCCGAGCGCAAAAGCATCTGTCACTGCAATGCCAATCGTTCAGATTCAATTGTGAATTCCCTTCCGCGTTTCTTTCGGAAAACATGCCCGTCTGTATGATTATCGCTTGATTTAGAGGAACCATTAGGAAATTCTCTCCAGTTCTCTTTTATTTGTTTTCACAATACTCTTCTAATTTCCTGCTATCCCAGGTTGCCTGATCTATATTTGCTCTCGGTGAGGCGTCTATCCTTTCGAGCAATATTTTGAGGTTTCGTCGCTATTCTCCACTCTCGTGTGCTCTCTTCTTTTCATACATATTATCGTGCATCGGTATCTAGCCTTGAGCACTCGGCGTGGCATCTCCATCGCTGGTGTGGATGCACTACGGAACAGATCAGCTTTCGCATACCACTAAGCGCTTCGGAATTGGCTCGTTGCTCGCGACACGAGATTGAGGGTTTTCATATACGCTGGGTGTCTCCAAGCTGGACAGGCAGATTCTCTGCTGCGGTGGCGCGACGCGGTCTACTATTCGTTTACCGCAATCTAGGTGACGCTTTGACGCGAAAAACTAGATCCAATTTCCAGAATCTATTGTTTTTAGATTGAGATTCTAAGGTGCGTTACATCACTTCCAACATTGTGGTCACCCGGACTAGAGGCTGGTATATTCTCGCTGCTCGTCGACCCTCCTCCCAAATGGAATTGTTTGACCATACGCAAATACTTCTTCCTGTTAACGTCTACAGTCAGTGGCGTTTGTATTTGCTACTCCGTTTCTCGATATTGTCTCTATTTTGGTATTTTCTATATCGTCCGCCTTGGTAGCGCATTGCGAATTCTGGCCGTCACGTCACACTCTGTGCGTCTCGCCGATCAAGTGGAACGCGTTAATGACCTCTTCTAGAGCGACTGCTCTATCGGGGCCACTTGCATTTTTCATCGAATGGTAGCAAAGTATAGTTGTGTATTCAATGGCGTTTCTAACTTCTTGTAAGAGTATTCAACTGATTTTCGCCATTCTACGCAGAGGTGTCCGACGAGTTTTTTACTAAAAATATGTCAGACTTTTGTAATTTGAGGTTGTGTGTTATGGATGGCCGTTGTTGCCGAATATCGGGAAAAAAGGTGACATAGTAGCTAATTCCAGAGGACTAGGAAAGAAGTGGAAGCGAAATGGGGAGGTGCTACGACGAACGCTGCACTAGTTTCGTGTCTATGTTGATATGGTTGTGGAATCCTGTCGTCTCCAACATATCAATGTTCCGTAGGACTGAACGCTCCAAGATGCAATCAGAAACCGCGTTGACTCGCACTTCAGGAATGTTTGTTACTCTCCTTTAGCACTGACGCATTTGGTGAGCGAGCTCCATCGCGACGTAACGCACATCGCAAAAGTGATCTTTCCGGAATACTTTTTCAAAAAAGAGTTTCATCAACCACCTGATTGCTTTCAATGGGGGCGCATCACGGGGAAATTAGCGGGCGGATGCCTACGTCAAAATTTACGACAAGTACCGCATCAACGGTGCTGGACACAGGGGTGACGCAGATATTTACGAATACAGGGCAATTAGGTGCCTCACGAAAGTGAGGAACCATAGGTTCCTAATCCTCGATTGTATCATGATACGCGTTGTCATTGTGCTGTATCCGGGCCTGTTTCGCGAAGGGATGCTGGCAATCATCGATGGTATGAAGGACGATCGCCAGCATGAACAGGAGATCATATTCGTCGACAAGAGAACTTCACGCAGGAGAAAAAGTAGGTATTCTGTTATCCGCGCAAGTATTCAAAAGCATCGTTCGGTCTCGGGACTTGCCAACCCAAGAGCAAAGTCTGCCATGTATGGAAAATATGAAGAGAGATGTTACTCCTTCATCTTGCCCTACTTTATGGTTTTTGACGGAGAACTCGTACGCAAGGCCGAAATGAAGCTGAGTATGGATACAATGGAGTATTGGACAGATGGCACTGGAGAACTCCTCCAGTTGCGCTTTATTCGACCGGTTATGCGAATTCCAGTCACATGTTTTGATTTTTGACTTTAGAGTTCTTTTCGCCTTCATGGTAGTGGTTGATCCAGTGCCCGATGGAATCGACAGAGACGTAACCGGCGAAGACCGGGACACCTACTAGAAGAGGAAGTTCGAGTTCAAGCGTCCAAAACCGGCGAATAAAAGGTAATCATGGGGGCCATCGATAACGATCGGGTATACATATATGTACATTTTCAGCGGTTGCAGGTGCTTCGTCCCATCCCGTCTTCGTTACCGCCCTCGCCGAAGCACGGAAACAGGAAGGCCGGCCATGGGATATATAATCCCCACGAGGACGACCTCGTCGTCGGCCTCAAACCCTGGAATACTGATTTTCTAACCATCGCTGTAACAAACGTTCGGAATATTTTACTGAATGTAACTTACGTCGGAAAGTCAGGCGTCTTTTGAGTGTCTAGAGATCGACGTTCTACCCAGAAGCGGGAATCGTGAATACGAGGAAGAAAATTGAAACTTGGGATGCAGAAGTGGAAGAGCATCTCGAAGTTATGGGCGAGGTGACGAGCTGAGGAGCGGATTTTCAGGCTTTTCAAGAATTCATGGATGTTCGTTTTGCTCATTGGGATGCGCTGCGGAGGGAGTATACAAAGCCCCGGTGGGCTTTTCTACGTGCGAAGCTATACTGTCGGAAGCAGCATGCATTCGCGGACTTTTTCAATGAGTTGAGCTCCTTGAAGGAGAATGAAAGTCTGAGGCTCGTAGTAGCATATTGAGCATGGAGCTGGGCGTCAAAAAAGGGGTCTACGCGAGCTCCAGCGACAAGGACATTCAAAGAGTGTGCACGGCGTCTCGTTACGATAACTGTAGAAGAATTTGGAGCTTCGTATACACACCATGAGCTGGGGTGTACATTCCAGAGGGTCGAGATGGAAAAGTGCCAACGGAACCCTGAGGAAGTAGCAAAGTACGGACCGCTGACGGAAGAGCAAATGGAAATGAGGGCAAAAGTTCATGGACTCCTTGCATTAGTAGGTACAACGAACGATGGCGAGAAACGGATGGAGTTCGTGAACCGAGACTTTAACGCCGCTATCAGTATCAGTAGATGTGCGGTGCTGGAGAAGAGACCTGCAAACTAGACAAGAGACCACTTTGTTGGACAACCTCCCAAAGTCGAACTATATGAGAGAAAGTTGGAAGCAGTTGTGGGTGGCCGGTCGAAAACGGCGGGGAGGCGTCTGCACATCAGCTGGAGACGTTATGTCTCGGGCGCCGGTGGCCACTACTGTACACGGCCGGCGTCGTTCGACTTAGAAAGGCGTTTCGCCGCGTAAGCTTCGCGAACCAGATCATCAGGAAACTTCAGGGCGCCGCGCTTAACTCGAAGTGCGCCGTACCTTCGGACTTGCTCGGAACATCCGATGCGGATGAAGCCTAGCCGCAGGCACGACAACCACTTTGGGACGCGTCGCTCGAGCGTGGCAGAGTGATTGCTGGATTTTCATCAAAAAATCCGTATGGCTGTAGCATGAAGCCAGTGCTCATTGCCGGCTGCACTGGAAAGTCCTCCGGTCTCGGCAAGTGATGAATGCCGAACACGTGCCAGAGCACAAGATCCGTATCCTCGATGCATCGATTCTGAGACACAAATCGAAGGATGCCGTCCTGTCCGTCCGAGAGATTCACGAATTCACCAGCTGGAAAGCGCTCTTCCGGGTCATAGGCGGTCACCCACAAATGACGACGGATAAAGCCGGAGCGCTGTCCAGAGGGTGAGTCCGGGTCAAGGAACGGCATGAGCGGATGTGCCGGTTCTAGTTTGTAGGCGACTGGCATATTAACACGATTCTTTTTGTTCGGATTCAACACTTTCCAATACCGGTGGCTGGCAGGATTCGCACAGCGACATGCCTCCAGCTCTGTTCGTAGCGGCGTCTCGGTGACGTAGTACGCATTCCCGTAGGGATTCGCAGCAGCATCCTCCGCTCGCGTATTACACTCTACAACAGAGTTGCGATCCCCGTCTACGCTGAGGTCCATCCGCACGCAGAAGTAATGCTGGTGAATGTGTCCTTCGACGCCAGGCATAACCTCGGTACCGTAGCGGCTCGGTCGGCCCGGCTCGCAGGCCACAGTGTTGATGACGCCAGTAGCCCGCATTTCGTACTCAATGGAGCCGTCCTGACGAAAATACCAGTATGAGGCGTACTCGTAATTGCAAACCGTTGAAATGCTGGAGATGACGAGGCGTCTACCGCGCCGCGTTTCTGCACGGTCGGTGCGGAAATCCCAGTGCTTCCAGAGCAGGCCGGCATCCTCTTCGTGAATGCAGATGGCGTTTGGTATGGTCAGCGGCTCGCCGTGCATCGTGGCAATGTGGGCGTCCATATAAACCACGCAACCGGTACAATCACAATTCATCCGTAGCGAGTTCGCTAGCTTACCGATCCCGTACTCCCCAATATCAAAAACATTCTTTCGAAAGTGGGGCTCCACTGGCGTGCCGTACGGCACGACCATCTCCACCAGGGAGAGCCTGCGAGCCACTGGGCGTCCAGCAAACCGAATATCATGCAGCGTGATACCCTCGCGTGCATTGAAACCAATCACCAGAGACCATTGATCCCAGGCAATTGTATGATCGTTCAGGACAAAGCTCGGTCCCTCGTCCTGCACAATGCGCAGCGGCTTCAAGGGCTTGCGAATATCAGTTCTCAGATTCGGTTCGTAATTGCATTCCGTTCGCGGTACGGGGATATTCTGCAGATCATAAACTTTGAGCACTTTATTGGCCAGGACATCCACCATCGCGTAAAGTCCTTCAATTGGGTGTGCATAGAGGTTGTCATCGGCATGATTCCGTACCCAGCAGAAAGCCAACGCAAGATGGTGATCCTTCTCCTCAACGGAACCGAACGCCCCTGCCGACCACGGATCAATACAAACTAGACTCATGTCTTCGATACCGTGTTTTCTGCACGCAGCCTGGAACTCCGGACACGCCCGTACAGCTTCTTCTATAGCAGTGAACTGTTCAAGCTGGAGCATAGGGCGAGCGTTCGGGTAGTACTTTTTGGCGATTACGATCTCTTGCGAGAGCGAAACGATCAGCTTCCACACGCCAATAGAGCTTCTTCGGAAGATGAAGACCTCGGCCTCACGTTCGGTGGGCTTGCCGGCCACCCAGAGCTCTTTGGGTGGCTCGTGGAGCTGAATTCGCTCAAAGAGCGGTTCCTCTGGAAAGGTGCGCCCTGGCGGCCGATGCTGGCAGCACGTAAAATCTCCGCTGGCGTGAGCGGTGTCAACGGGTGCATAATAGAGATGTCCTGCCTCATGTGCAGTACTGCAAAGACAACACGAGCAACCAAGGTTACCTCGGTTGCGCTTCAAGGCGCCTCAGCGTCTACCGTACCAAGCACTGCAATGGTAACCGGGAGCAATGCAGGAATGAATTCCGTTGAGCGATCAACTTGCGACATAGATGTACAGAACGTACAGGAGCAATCTGGGTGTCGGACACGTCTCCTTCATCGAGCGGGGAGGCGTCTCGCGCAGTGCACGCATCGCTCTCGGTGAGCGTATACCTGGGAAATCAGGCAGTCAACTGACACGATGCGTATGCCATTGAAGGGAAACGCGATCCTGATCAGTAGGGTGTTGTTCAACCGGAAAAAGTTGGATTTCAATTCAGGTCGTAGCCAAGAACATTTTTCACTTCGTATTTGTTTCAACCTTCAAACAAGTCTAGACAAGTGGTTTTTCGCAGTATATAACAGAAGCGTTCCAAGAGCGTTGTTTTTTTAAAAAAAACCTAAAAAAGGAAAGCTTTGAGAAAGCAAGCTGACGATCCTGGAGGGCTAGGGTCGCCGGCCGCTAGAGACAAACAAAAAGCAGTGCCGAGTCCAGAAGAAAAGGAAGAGAATATGAACCGAAAGCGGGAGGCCCTACGTCGGAGGCGGCAAGAAAGATGACTGTAGAACGAGATGGAGGTGAAAACCTTTCTTCCTGGACATATCAAGGATCCCTACAGGGAAAAGTTGCGAGAAACTATCGAAAAACGTGTCGACTCGTACTCCAAGAGTATTGCCAAGGCGTCGTCAGGACTGATGCATATGGCGAGGGAGATGTATCGCGACGTAACGCACATCGAAACGGTCGAGATTCCAGACGGGTTTTTCGACAAGACCTTTATTCGTCACTTGATGCTTGGCGCAGAGAAAGCGCCGAGGGAAAATGTGCTAGTGCATGCCCTCCACGAAAAACATCCCTTTTAGAGCTTCGACGGTACTCGATACACAATTGACTGGTGCATTTACACATACGGAGCGATGAAGTACATCACGAACCTGAAGAACCATTTGACTATGAACCTCGAACGCTTCATGATACGCGCCGTGTTTGCGCTGTACCCTGGCATCGCTCGCAAAGGAAAATGGGCGATTACCAATGGCGTCACGAACGATCGCAAGCATGAAGATGCTATCGAGCTCGTCGACAAGAAGACATCACGTAAGCGAAAGAATGAAGCTTCTGTTATCCGTGCGGCCATACACGAGTACCGTACAGTCTTGGGGTTGGCAAATCCGACAGACAAGATATCAGAGTTGAAAAAATATAAGGAATGATACTATCGCCTCGTCCTGCGCTATTTTGTGTTTCTGGACCGAGAACTCGAACGCAAGGCAGAGGCGAGGCTGAGTGAGGAAAAAAATGAAGAGAGGGAGAGACGGAAGGCTTTCCTAATGGGTAAGCGCTTCAACGTCGTTCCAACGTGCAAGATCAAGTCACATTTGTGACTATCGACTCTAGAATCCTTCACGCCATCATGAAGGAGATCAGTCCGGAGTTCAGTGTCAGCAAGGAGAAGTTCTCCGGTGAAAACCGGGAGAGGTACTGGAAGAATATCTTCGATTTCAAACGCTTGAGAGTGAGCAAGGAAACGTTGTTCACCGGGATGTTTGAAACCGATGGAGTAGCCTAGTGTGTACACTATCGGCGGTTCAAGAAAGATCGTCCTGGTCCGCCGTCGGCTGTGCCCGTGACGAAGGATGAAGAAAAGAATGAGGCGGATCCTGCGACGCAGGAGGTGGAGGAGAACGAACTTATCTTTGACGCGGCGAATCATGAAGATGAGGAGGAGGCGGATCCTGTGACGCAGGAGGTGGAGGAGAACGACCTTGTCGTTGACGTGGCGAAGCATGAAGGAAAGAAGGAGGCGGATCCTACAATGCAGAAAGTGCAGGAGAACGACTTTGTCGTTGGTGCGGACCCTGGAAATACGAATATCATAACCATCGCAGCACCCAAGCGTGCGGAAGATGGTACTGATGGCAAATTGCGTCAGAAGGACATGCGTCTTTTGAGGCTCTCAAGAGCTAGACATTACCGAGAATCCGATGTAATGAATGCAAGGAAGAAAACCGAGAAATGGAATTCAGGAATGAAAGATCACCTGGAAGATTTGAGCGAGGTGACGAGCCGAGGAGCCGACTTTGACGCTTTTCGTAAATTCGTGGAAGTTCGCTTGGCGCATTGGGATGTGCTTTGGGAGGAGTATACCATGCCCCGGTGGGCTCGTTTGCGTGTGAAACTGTATTGTGGGAAGCAGCGGGCGTTCGCCAACTTTTTCAATCAGTTGAGCGCCCTCAAGGAGAATGAAAATCAGAAGCTTGTAGTAGCGTATGGGTCAGGCCACTGGAAGACCCAAAAAGGAACTACGCCAGCTCCAACGACAAGAACGTACAAGGAGTGCGCACAACGTTTCGTTACGATACCTGTAGACGAGTTTCGAACATCCTATACACACCATGAACTGGGATGTACACTTCAGCGAGTCGAGATGAAAAAGTGCCTGCGGATCCCTGAGGAAATCGCAAAGTACGGACCGCTAACAGAAGAGCAAATGGAAAGGAGCGCGAAAGTTCGCGGACTCCTTGCGTAAGTAAGTACAACCAGTGGTGGGAAGGAACGTATGGAATTCGTGAACCGAGACTTTAATGCCGCTATCAATATCCGAAAATGTGCGGTGCTGGAGGAAAGACCTCCAGAGAAGACAAAAGGCAACTTTGTTGGATAGCCTCTAAAAGTCGAACTATATGAGAAAAAATTGGAAGCAGTAGTGGGTGGCCGGTCGAAAAAGGCGGGGAGGCGCCTGCACATCAGTTGGGCACGATTTGTCTCAGGCGCGGTTTTCCCGCCACTACTGTACATGGCCGACGTTGTTCGACTTTCGAAAGGCGTTGATCGCGCGCGAATTTCGCGCTCCACCTCTGTTCTTTGGCGCTCTCGCAGACCTGCGTGTGAAGTAGTTTCTGGATTCTCGACGCAAGTTTCGATCTCATAGTATGAACCACCGTACGCCTCTTTCGGCTCGAGGTGAAGCACGGGCTGCCTATGCAGCGTTTGTACCCGCTACTGGAACAGTGTGGTCAGCGTCGAGACACCGGTCACTTGGCCGGAGCTATTTCACGGCGTCGCGTCCCGGAACGCTCCAACCACACTGCAGCAGTCGCGGAAAGAGACACAACGTAGACTGGCTGCGCAGTGCCATGAGGGTGCAAGCTAATGGAGCGTCGTATCCGGGACGAGGCAACGACCGCCAACTGTCTTCGTTGCCGTTATCCAGCGACAGTTCGGCCCCGCCGTGTCTGATTAAAGTTATCGGCGTCGGTGGTGGTGGCGGCAACGCAGTGAACCGTATGGCAGATACAGGTATTTCGGGTGTGGAGTTCTGGGCGATCAACACTGACGTGCAGGCGCTGAAGCGCTCGGCGGCACACCATACCCTGAGCATCGGGAATAAGCTGACCCGTGGTCTCGGAGCTGGCGGCAATCCCGAAGTGGGTCGCAAAGCCGCCGAGGAATCGTGCGACCAAATTGCAGAAGCCGTCCGTGGCGCCGACCTGGTGTTTGTGACTGCCGGAATGGGCGGCGGCACTGGTTCCGGAGCCGCTCCAGTAGTTGCAGAGGCTGCCCGCGAGCAAGGCTGCCTAACCGTGGGCGTTGTCACCAAGCCATTCGCGTTTGAAGGCCGGAAACGCATGAATCAGGCGCTGGAGGCTATCGAGGCCTTGCGCGAGAGCGTGGACACGCTGATTGTCGTGAGCAACGACAAGCTGCTTCAGATAGTCCCTGAGAACACACCATTGCAGGACGCATTTCGAGTTGCAGATGACATCCTGCGGCAGGGTGTTGTGGGCATCAGCGATATTATCATCCGCCCTGGTCTCATTAACGTAGACTTTGCCGACGTCCGAAGTGTCATGGCACATGCGGGATCGGCCTTAATGGGCATCGGCACCGGCAGTGGCAAGTCCCGGGCCCATGACGCCGCCGTGGCAGCGATTTCCTCACCGCTGCTGGATTTCCCTATCGAGCGTGCCAAAGGTATTGTTTTCAACGTCACCGGTGGAGAAGACATGACCCTGCACGAAATCAACCAGGCCGCTGAGGTAATCTACGAAGCAGTCGACCCCAACGCGAATATCATCTTCGGTGCCCTTATTGATCAGCAAATGGAAAGCGAGATATCCATAACGGTGGTTGCCACAGGCTTCCCTCAGCCTAACGAGAGCGCCAACAGTGGCGGCTCCTCATCTACATTGAATGCTACGGCAAATGAGTTTTACCAGGCTGGTGCGGCACCGTCGTCACCAAAGCTTGGGGGAACGAGCCGCCGCGGCGGCATTGCTGCGGATACCGCCACTCACTTTGGGCGTGATGCGGGCGCTCGGCGCCCAGCTCCGGGCCCTCAAGTGCCGCCTCCCAATCGTCAGGTCACACCTCCACCACCACAGCCGGGACCGTCGCGCACCATAGGGAACATTCCGGATTTTCTGCGTCGATTCCAAAAGTAAGTTTGGCTCCGTGCTCGCCCAGTGCCGCGAAGCGCATGCCCAAGTGCTCTCCGCCAGCTGGACGGATCTGAAACGAATTGCATTCGCTCGGTGCGCTCGTGCCCCGCCGCTCCTCCGTCCGAAGTGCTGCTGTATATGTTTCCATGAGCGACTTCAAAAGCGCGCACCGGTTACCCATAGCTCACTTCAAACGAGACGACAAGACGAGGCGCGAGCGCTGGGTCTGAGGTAGAGGTTTCTAGCATTCAGGAATGTCCTAAAATCGTGTTTTGAGGGTCAGTCTCCACCAGATATCCATCCTTTTACAAAACAGACAACATCTGCTGCGCGCTTTGCCTGGCACGTGAATCTCGAGTCCGCGCTATCGGACGCGTCTCTGTCGACACGTGGATACTGCGTGCGCGAGAAGAGGCGCAGGCCTTGCACCGCCGATGCGTTTCCGTCGCGCAACGCGCCTAGCGCCCATCGCAGCATCCACAGCGTGGAACGATCACACCGGCAAATACATCGCATTCACGCAATGTGACGTCACAAAACGCATACGCACGGATACGTACACACACGCACATGCGCGAAAACAGAACAACATGTGCATGCGTGCAAGCGTCGATCTGAGGGTGTGCCCGACTGCTGCCGCAGAGGCGCTCCAGCGCGTGTCCATGCGAGCATCGTCGGGCATCGTGAATCAGAACTGCGCCCTCATGGAAACGGGCTACGTAGAGTTTTTCCATGTAGGCTCGGATCTCCGTGCGTCTGTTATAGAGTCGTCGAGCGCATCTGTCAAAACAGGTGACGTTTGAGGGCAAACGCACCGCACCGGGTTCACGGGAGACCGCTCGGGGCATGCGGATCGTTCAAGCGAGCAGCCGCTGCCAGCCTTGGGCGCCATCATAACGCGATCACACCAGTAGGTGCGTCGCGTTCCCGCGGAACCTGTGCGCTGCAGATCAGCACTCAGACACACGGTCCATACGCGGTGCACTGATGATGCTCGGTGCTACGCAGCGGGGATACCTCGCGTCAAGAGAACCGGCTGGCGAGCAACATCCTGGCGTCTGGCGTGAAACGTGCCTTGTCCAGCGCACAGAAAGTATCCCGGTGGAATGGAGAGATGCTCATCAGTCAATCTTCGAATGCGGTGGCAGTCACGGTACCGAACGCACTTTGTGCGCCAGCGTGCGCCCCGGGGACGAAGCGGCACCCGCCTAGTGCGACGCTTCGGCACCGGGTCACGTAGTCGCATTCACTGCTGCTGCAACTGTTGCACAACGACCGAGTTCAAAAGATTCGCCTCTGCGAGTGTCTGTGATTCTTCCTCTAGCGTTCGTCGTGGTAAAACCGTTTGGAATACGAAAGGTGCACCGGCATAGTCCGCGCGATGAGAACAAACGAGACTTCTGAGGTCGCGCACGCGGTGCGTGGTATTCAAACGCATGACCAGACGGGATCCATCAGCTAGACGAACCTGGACTTGCGTCGTGGGTGCGTCAGGGTCCAGGTCATCGGGCTCGACCACATCGCTGGTGCACGTGTTCGCCGTTCGCTGCGACGTCGCAGCGGGTTCCTTGGGAGGCTCCTCAGCTGCCTCACCAAGGCGATATCCTCCACCCTCAAACGGCCGCCGACGGCTCGCAGCTGCCTTATCCGAGGGTGCAGTGTAGTCTTCGAAAGAGCGGTCGACAAGATTGACACTAAGCTCGCTTAGGTCGGGCTCTTCGAGTTCGCGTGGTACAACCCCTGCGTGGATATCAGCAAGAAACGCTGCTTGCGCGGGGTCGTCCAACCTTCGAAGCTCTCCGTCATCCACAATAAAACCGTTTCGATAGAACGTAATTGTCTTTGTAACGATGCGCGTCCGAGCGGGTGTCGGAGCGCCTGCCGGCTCGTACGCATCGCTCCCCGGTGACTCCGTGTCGCCGAGTCTGTATCCCGTGCCGTGGAACGCTCCACTTGGACGAGCTGCACTCCCAGCGTCCGCAACCTGCGGTTGCCCGAGCTGCTGACGGGCCCGATCCAGAATAGCGGAAACTAGACGGTGTCGTGAACTACCAGACTGACGCGCAGCCGAGTTACGCCGCGGGTCTTGTGCTGGGTTACCTCGGATCGTCTGACCACTGGATTCGCCTCCGGCATAGTACTCGTTGTCGGAGCCGTCCTCTTCAACGTCTTCGTCTTTCTGTAGGTCAGCTAAGGTTTTAAACGGCATGTTCTCAAATAACACTGCTAACTGTCTCGACGCTCCTGGCAGAACTGCTCGCCAACTGCGCCTGCGTTACCAGACAGTAAAAAGCGTATCTTCGACAAATGTCCGGCTAGCGCTGCTGTGTGATGCTATTCAGCGCTGCTGGCGACGCGGTCCAGCCGTTCAGCGAAGCGGCGCGCTCATTCGCAGCAAGTTCAGTCATGCTGCAGCCGGTATGCGAAGCGAGTGCTCCCAGACAGACTCGACCTGAGCAGGGTCACTGGATCGACCAAACCGCTGCTTCCGTAGGGAGGGCTGGTCCATGATCAGGGGAGCATCGCAACCTCCACAAAGGCGCGGTAGTCGCTTTCATAACTGCCGACATGCATCAAGCAGCCGAGAAATTCTGGTTGAACGTATCCGTCTTACACGGTAGAGGTGAACGGTATGCCGCCATTCGCGAACCCATGGAGTAGTGTCGATTACCTCTACTTCAGCCAGCGCTGTATGGGCTCCGGGACGCAGCTTCAGTTGGTTCTGATCGCTCGTCTAAATGTTAGCCCTAGTCCGTGGAAAAGCTCAGAAACCTCTACAGTACCTGAGAACATGCTCGGATTCCGAAATAGACTATTCTCTAGGGGTTTCCGGTAATCAAGTCTATCAGCGCACCAAGCGCGTGTTTGGGATAGCGGCTGTCGCTGCCGTGGAAACGTGCGCGCATACGCAACAAAGTGTTTTGTACGCGCTGCACGGAGTGTCTAGTCCGCGTGACCGCCAGTGCCCTACTCAACCACCTGGATACAGGGGTTGTGGTTCATTCACGGACTGGGATGCACCGGTGGCAGTGACAGCGTCCCAGCTGCTGCACGGTGCGATGCATCACACCTCGCCACCTAAGTAGATATATTGAGCCTTACAGGATGCACACACTAGAGAAAACTAACTCATCTAATCTTCAATGGCCCCCATGGGTTTGTGCTGCGTCCTAGTTCCGGGTATCCGAAACTCCAGTCAGCATGGCAAGTGTGCTGCGCGTGGTGCGTTCTCGCACTCCACCGACATCCCAGCGCAAGTCGATGCCTTCAACCGAAGACAGGGACGGGTCTCGTCGCTGTTTTCATTTGGGACCTGCTGTGCCATGCCCTTATCGGGTCAAAAAGAATCTTCAGCCCTAGGTGGCATCACCAAATTTGCTGATATTTCGAAGAAGCCCTGCAGGTATCTCTGAAATTGTCCGCAGCGCGCCAAGTGTCGCAGAAGCACCCGAGGCGCAAGACGCTGGTCGTTGGCCTGCGCGCGGGTCTAGCGGCTTCAGAACGGGGATCATCATCTTTGGCAAGCATTTTCGAAAACTGTCCCCGGATGCGATGCTGTATGCGAATAGAGCGCTGAACCCATCGCGCTGGTCTGTTGAACGAGCCCGCTGACCTGCAACCGATCGTTCACGTGGCCTGTGCATTGGAGAGCAGGTCAACGACAAGTTCCATTAACGAGGACGACTCCCACGTGGGAAGCGCATTAACGACTGAAGACGACTGCTCCCAGTGAGATGCAACTTTGGGCGGCTCCGCTGGCTGCCAGGTCTCGGTCCGCATCCAAGGAGTACAAGTTTACCACGTATCCGCCCGGAAAAGAGTACATCATAGACACGAAGGAATGCGGCTGGGATAAAAGGTTCTGCTGCAGCATGACGCATGCCCTACCCTATGCCCGAGTTCTTGTTCGGAGCTCCGTATTCGGATACGCGGTGTGCATCCGCCGACGCGCTCAGGAGCGCACAGTTCGCCCCAGACCCCATCCTCTAAACAAGCCTCCGTACCGGAAGCAGCTCTATCTTGTTGGAACGGGCAGTACGCAGTGGCATCTCGTAGGCCGCTGATCTCGCTTTCCAGGTCACTGGTGGCACTCGCTCATTCGTAGAATCATGATACAAACCTTCGTTCCTCCAGCATCACCATAACCATTATCATTACCATCCGCGCTGGACCTGGGAGGCGCTTCGCAGCTCGGAAAATGCCTCCCGAGCCCGCGCACTGCATCCAGTAGGGGTGGCGTGCTCGCGAATCACGAGGTCGCTGCGATGCGCGGTGCAATGATCATGCTATTGAAAAAGAACAGAGACTAGCCATTAAATAGCACCGAGATGACGGTTTCTTTTCCCCTCTAGGGTAAACGTTAAAAAGGGCAAGAGGCTTCTATATTGTCGAAAGCTTACCTTATGCGTGGAATTTTCCCAAAGCTTGACGAGTCTGCTAGGCAAGTGCATTTGCTCCAACCAGTGGCAGGTGCTTTCCTAACACCTGAGCAGCTCACCCGCAATACAGTTTATTCTGGGACTAGACGCAGTAAAGCTGCATATGGGCGTCGCCCGGATCGCAGTAGACCCCTAGCATATCGCTTCGCGCTGCCGCAGGCAACAGGCTTGTCTGCGCAGCTTGCTGGCTCCCAGAATGATTACGTACTCCGACCCCGTATCAGATGCACCACACCTCGAGCCGTCCCCATCAGCAGTATGGCGAAGCGGTTCCGTCTCCGCGCCGCAACCGCACCAGCGGTATAAGCGCTACGACGAGTGCTCTCGAAAGGCACTCGGCGCAAGATAGAACGTATCCAACGACCAGTACACCCGAGAGGAACTGTGATTGGTGGAACTCGCATGCAGGCTGCATCATGATGGACACTTTCCTGAAAGCCATTATCCATTCCGAATTGTGGGATCCTTGCTCATTGTAAACAATCTGTCGAACAAAAACACATGCAATGAACGTACGCGAGAGCGACGCTGGCGAGGAGCGCAACGCTGCGCTGCGTTTCCTCCAGCTCGAGTCTAGCCTGCGTCCAGTATTCGTGCTTGTCGAGCGGATGCGAGTCGCGACGCATATAGCGGCTTTCCAAGCGAGTCCTCTGCGAAGCTTGCGTTCGCTTTCCGTGAAGGGAGGCTCTACGACCGGGTTGAGTTGTTGCTCTATTGCTTCAGCGCGGCAAGCTGAACACTTATCGTGGCGAGCGAACGTCTCCACAGGTTGCGCTCTGAGGGGTCAGCTTCTCGGGCGTGCACACCCAGCGTCGTCGAGTGCAGCACCGCGTACTACCCACGCACTCCGGCTTCTAGCCACTGTGAGCGCTATGACCACGAAGACAGCGCTCGTTGCTGTTGCGAACGGGAGCGAGGAAATCGAGACGGTCACTGCGGTTGACACACTGGTGCGCGCGGGGGCTCACGTGACCCTTGCATCCGTGGAAAAGGAGCTACAGGTGACCGCTTCACGAGGCGTCAAACTAGTGGCTGACCTCCTCATATCTGATGCGTCGTTGCGCTCAAAGCAGTTCGACGCAGTGGTGCTGCCGGGGGGCATGCCTGGCGCAGAGCACTTGCGCGACTCGCAACCACTCATGGACCTGGTGAAGAGGCACTTGGAAACGGGCAAACTCATCGGGGCTATTTGCGCTGCACCTGCGGTGGCGCTGGCCAGCCACCACCTTCTCAACGATGTCAAAGCGACCTGTTATCCAGCGCCGAATTTTCGGGCGAAACTCACATCCCACGCCCACATCGATGATCCTGTCGTCCGTGACGGCCAGTTTATTACCTCTCAGGGTCCAGGGACAGCTATGGCGTTCTCTCTGGCCTTGGTGGAAGCGCTTTTTGGTCATGAGCAAGCTGAGAAAGTCGCCAAGGCGATGCTCGTAACGCTGCCAGCCGTTTCCAAACGCTGAGCGACGCCACCTTTTAATGCACTGCATAGCGCCATCGCTGCGTAGAGCGCGTTGCTTTGTTAAAGAACGCTGCGGAAGCGAGACGGCAACGGCACGTTCGCGTTGCGCCCGCGCACCCAGAGACAGCGCCCAGGGAAATGTGTGCAACGTGACTCGAGTTGGTATGATCAGGTGAGAGGCATTGTATAGAGGGTGCCTTTTAAGCGCGAACGAATCAGGATGACAATAGAATGGCGAAACGGCCACCGGGCAGGTCGGGATTCCAGGACAGAGCATTTCACTTGAGAAAGCGTGCCCACATTAAAACACGGGTTTCGAAGCGAGTAAATCTTTTCAAGAATATCGCTGAGAGAGCACGTAAACACCACGATTGCTTCCAGAGCGATATCCGAAAGATGAACCTACCATCAGCGCTGCATACCTCTACACGAGTCGATGCGCAACACCAGCGACGGCAATGCACAGACACGACGGGTCGGACAATCCTGATACTGCACATACCACCTGGTACGCCTAAAACGTGTGCACAAGTATGGCGGCCACTGGCGGAAGAAATCATGATTTGCAGAATTGATGCCCCAGGGGTCGTGCTACGGGGCTTTGTCCTTCGGATGCGTTGCACAAACACCGATGGAGATAGACGCGTGCGAGCGCCGCCTTCGTATTGCACCAAATGCAGTTCACGCGCCTGCTCAGCCAACAGGCAGCACTCGTTTCAGCTGGTGGCGATGGTGAAGAATCAGGGGTCCCAGGGGTGTCGCTCGTGCCGGCGCTCGGTGTAGCGATATGCGCCACAAGGAGGCACGCTGTTCGTCGTCTTGCACCAGCGTGCTCACCGAAAGTCGCTGCAGCAACTCGCAGCGATCGCCCAGGAAGCAAACTGACGCACTGAAGCACGCGTCGGGTCACAGCATCTTCATCGCAAACGGGTAAACAGGTGCACAAGATTGGGTAAAGGAGGTAGTGAACGCTACGCTCGGAATCAATTGTCCGTTGAGGTGATCGCTCAGCGGCGCATCCCCTGATGAACACCCTGCCTGCCAATACAGGGCGGTGTGCCGCGCTGCATCATTGCCTTTCGCTACGCAACAGAGGGCGTCTGAAGCGGGGCATCGTAACAAATCAGGTTCACTGATGGAGGCTCGAGCCGCGTATCCCGAAGCGGCTCCGAGACCGGGGTCCGCTTAGGCGGCATTATCAGGATCACGAATGTCGTGCGCTTCACTGGAGGACCTTTCGGAATATGATCCTGCCCGCCTAGCGCGGGTGCCAGCAAGGCGGCGAGCGTTACCACGAATTGTGCGACGTCTGCAACCCGGCAGTGATTCCCGAGCCTGGGATATATCCTGGTTCACACACTGCTCGCACGCTGTTACGTAGTGCTGATTTATCATCGATATGAGCTTCTGGACAGCCTCGTGCACTGATGAATACACGCAAGTTCGTATCAGTAGGGTGCTGTATGTGATCTGCCGCAGCGCTAAACACACGGAAGGTGCACTACACCAGAGCCGATCGCAGCGCATCGTCTTCTGCAGCAACTTCGGGGTCGCGGCGCTCCGTGGCACGCTCCACAGGAATCACCTCGACCATGTGTAGTCCGATGCGCGACAAGTTCCGCTGTACCCGATCGCGGTAACCCATATCCACACACTCCACTTGCAGGGCTCGAGCGATAAGTGCACGGATGTTCTCCGCGTAAAGACGAGGACGTTCCATCTCAGTCGGTGATGGTTCATACAAGGGTAGATGGTGCACAGTCAACGACATCCACGGCTGGGCGAGTATGCAGGCCAGGCGCCACGGCGTCAAACCAACAAACGCCGGATCGAAATCCCAGAAGCCGTACCGCAGGGCAAGCGGGCGCACCGGGACACCACTCAGAAAAGCGCCGGAGTGGAATCGCAAAAGTGCATCACCATTGGAGGTCGTTCCCTCGGGGAAGAGTACCAGCGGCGGATAGGCGTTGGCGTCCGCCGAAGTCAGACGCATCCGAATGAGCTCCGCTGTGCCGCCGGTTCGTGATCGCTCGCGGTCCACAAAAATGCTCTGCATCGCGGCAGCAATGGTGCCTACGAATGGAAGCCGCAGCACTTCTTTCTTTGCGACAAAAGCTGGGGCAAAGGCATAGATAAAGTACAGAATATCGAAGAAACTCACGTGGTTGCTGACGATCAGTGTACCACTTGAGAGATTCTGGCGCGAGCCCAGGTCACCAAACTCCCGAACGCGCCAGAAACCGTAAACTAGGAGTAGGAAACGCGAGAAGAAGCGCAAGACTCCAAAGACGATCCTTCGCCGCCATCGTGGCAACGGGTGCGCCGCCAAACTCGCACGCGAGACGCCGAGCGTTACCAAGAAAACCAGAATCCAAGCGAAAACGAGACAGCCGACGCTCAGCAACAATCGAATAGGCAAAAGTACTATGAGCCCAAAGACTAGGCGAACGAGCGTACCAACACGAAACGTACGATCACGACGAACAAACGGGTTCCGCACCAGTTTCCTACAGCTGTCGCTATCGCCACCGCCGAAGCCGCAGCCGTCGACGCCTTTGGTAGTACCGTTGAGCGCTGCACCGGCAGCACTACGCCTTGGTAGCGTTTCATCAGACAGAGCGCCTGCGTTTTCCATAGCATCAGTTGACCTGTGGTCCGTGGCTCTGGTTTCAGCACAAATTGCTTCTGTTTGCGGTTGGATACGCGTGTAACGTCCACGGTGAGCAGTGCGGGCGAGTTGGTGCATACCTGTCTGCGCTTGATACCTTTGCTCCAGTAGAGGTGCTGTTTCCATCAAACCAAGAACGGAAAACAACCCCTCATTGATAACAAATTGCCCCTTAGGTACTCACAGTTTTTGAACGTGTACCAGAAACGGCGGTCAACAGCTTACCAGCGTTGCGTAGACAAGAAAGCGCAGCTGTAGCGAAGGAAATGCCACGTCACCGTTGGCGACACTCGCGCGAGCGCTCACCGGGAGCCGGGTCAACTGGTACGCGCTCGCGGGTGCCTTTTGGAGTTCCTATCGATCGAACTGGGTCAGGAACCTGCGAGACGTTGCCGGCAGCTGTTGGGGACACCTCTGCGGTCGCTGCAGAGAGCGCCTACGAACTGAGGATGCGCAGGTTTGACTTAACCGTTTCGCAAGAGCCGCGAGGCGCTTTGTGGGGCGTGCTCCACACACGGACAGGCTTTGTGAGCACTAGTGGTGTGTTTCTGGAAAGACGGCCCAGACAGCGTGCGTGCTACGCCACTCGCGGCTGCAGTACAAGTTTGCATCGTGCAGGAGTCAAAATGTTGGCCAAACCTCGGTCCAAAGGCAAGAAAGGGAGCAAACGGCCGGCCGTGGGGAAGCCCGCGGACGGCAACGCAGTCCAGAACGCAAACTCGAACGTAACACGAGAAACGGACCACAAGGCAGCGAGAGCAGATAGCACAGATAGCTCGCCGAGGACGATGCCCTTCTCGGGTCCGATTGCTCCTTACTTGCTGAGAAGTGCGGGGTCACTGCAGCAACGGTCTCAGAGCGCTTCTTCGTCTGAGGATGCGCCCGGGGGCGCTGCCCCGGCAGCTCCGTCTCCAGCCACGGCGGACGCTTCCGAGAGGCCAGTCTCGGAAACGGCGACACAAGACCAAAAGCCCTCTAAGGTGGGCAAACAAACATCAAAGCGGAATTCTTCTGCGAAACTATCGCGCCCGGGGACAAAGAAGGGTACAGTTTCGAAAGAGACGACTGCATCGAACTCAGCTGCAGAGGCACGGGATCCCGCAAACGTGGAAGTTGATACCACATCCGGCGCAGGTGAAGGGGATCCAGACGCGGCTTCTGTTTTAGAGCTTGTCGAAGCGTTTCGAAAAGACAAGCGACCAAAAGATCGAGTCCTCGGAAACGACGAATCTGCGACAGGGAATACGAAACCGGGCAAAGCGAAAGCGGCAGCGGACCTGCAGCGCTATCTCATCAGGGATGTCGAGCAAAACCCGGAAACTGGTTACGATCGGGTCGCCGCTGTTCTCGGAAAGGGCCGTCCATCAAAGCGCTTTTTGGGAACGCTGCTGGGACCTTACCTCCAGAACTCACATCTGGTTGGCTTGGTTACCGTGTTGATCTGCACTTTTGGATATGATGCTGGTAACCCGTTGACAAATCTCAGCGAAGACGTGCGTGATAAGCTGCGGAAGGGCCTCCTAATTGTAGCGACGGTGAACCTGGTGATGGCTGTGCAGGCCTACATAGAAGCTCGTCGACGCAATCAGTCGCCGTGGTTCTGGTTCGCGAAAACTATGGCGCTCGGCGGACTAGCACTGGGCGAGTTGCTCGAGAACGTTCCCCTCTCTTCGAGTTCGCAACCCGATCCGCACGAGCGTCGGGAACAGTAATCGATTCCGCGATCGCAGCACGGAGGAAGAGGATCTTGGGTATGCCTGCTTAGCGAGACCGCACGAGGGGTTCCCCGACTAGACTGGCGATTCCGAGCGAAGACGACCAACCGAATCGGTGCAGGTGACGCTGCTGCATCATGCTTTCCGGGAAATCGCACCGCCGAGGCCAACACGAGGCAGGGTGGCAGGACGCCGGCATCCTCCGCTGCTGATGAGCACCATACAGAGCACTGTGAAAGCATCACCTGCACGGGATGTTGGCTTCGTATTCGGGTTTTGGGCTACGACGGGCTTGACACGCTCAGAGGAATTCCCGAAAACCCTCTGCAGGGAATGTGCGTTTCTCCCGAGGGCTGCACAGCGCCGTCAAGAGCGCCAATGAACGAGTCGCGCCGCTGCTAAACGCTGTTTATTGGCGTAGGTCTGCGCACCTGTAGAGCAGTGCAGCTCCGCGTCCATGTACTGCCTGAGCGTTGCCGCTGCCGCAAACGTCAATACACGGCTCGCAATCGTGGGATGTTCGTAGTTTGCAGCATCTTTGTCTAAAAACCGGCGCTGTCGCTGTACGCCCGGACAGACATTCCCGAACAGCCATGCGACACAAGCTTGCCGTATCCAAGAGATGTGTCGCTACTCGTGGAATTCCCAGAGCATGTGTCGTCAAAAACACCACGATCTGGCCAATGTCATACAGGTGCGATCGCAGCGGTGCGCATGGATCGGTGTAGAGTCCCTGGTTGGGCGTCGTACATTCATTTCGGAACAAGATGGAAGGGATCGTCGTATCCAACTCGGGCCATATACTAAAGTTGGGGTGTATTCGCCCTGGCCTTAGACACTAAGCTTTGCGGGCTTTTTCAGCGACTGCCTCCTATTGCTCTCTCTGATCCCGGGCTCTAAAAGAGCCAGCCTCTGCTGGCCCCCAGCTCCGGTGCCAGCAGCCAAAGGAGCTTGATGACTGCTTTTGAATCTCAATTTTGTGGCATCTAGCGACGCTCGATGCATTTCGCATATAGGTAGTCGACGCGATGTACGCATCGCTTGCCATTTTCTTCTGGTTTGGATACATCCTCGGTGCATTCGTTGCAGCCGTGATGCGTGACTGGGGTCGGGAGCTCTCACAACTCCACGACGCCTTCTCTTCACTGGGCTGCACTGTAGCGCGGTGACACATGCTTCATCGATCCGTGCATGGACTTGATGGGTAGAGAGGGCTCGCCTTGATGCCATCCACTGTTTCGGCACCTGGTGCGGCTCTCTTAAATCACGGGTTGGTCTGGGTGATGCTCTTGTCGACAAAGCTGGACGCTGCTCGCACAGTCACACGCGAATACACGCTACAGAGAATTCGTGAAACGAACGCTTATCATTGATGATACGGGTATCGGAAGGGAAACGCGCGCTAGAGAACAAGCCGAGCGGGCTCGATGCGTCTCTGCTGCCTTTGTGCAACGAGGCTACGCATTCTCTAGAGGACGCGATCGCTGCAATGACTAAAGTCCGAGTACAAGACTCTTTTCCATGCAATGAAAAGCGACTGGCGCCTTTGGGGCCATATCCCATGAATTGCACGTTGCCGCCTGCAAATGCCGATTCGTTGATATCCTCAAAGGAGAGAGCGAATCACCTTTCGAACGCGTTCGATTATCAGTTTACGTGACAAGTTCAGTCAGCCTGCGGCTTGAGCTTGTAATCCATTCGTCAAGCAACGAAGTCGAATATACGTTCCCCGTCAGTCCTTCCGCGCGAGCTGCTGCGCACACGCAATGCCCTGGAACGGAAAGATCCAAAAGTTGAAGAACGCGTTTTTCGAGCATGCTAACCGTAGCGAGAGGAGCATTGTAAAGAATTTTATATACGCAGTGGATGAAAATATTGTTCATGTTACGAATACATGTTAAGGCAAGTCGCGAATCATGTTTATTCCGGTCACGTAACGAACGGCAGCGGCAGAACTTCGAACCAGCCACCCCGGATTTTCGTCGAACAATCCTATATGTATGTATGCATCCGCAAGTCCTGATCACTGTACTTCGAATGCCAAGTCTGTGCGTCTATGAGAAGATTCTGAAAATATCTCAAGGAGGGAACAGAGCATGAGCACCTCAGCGTTCCATGATCATGAGACTCTACTGCAGATGCTCTGCTATTTTAGCGGATTTTCGCGATACCCCAGAATTTTGCTCTCTTCGAATAAGAAATATTTAGCCTAGTTCTGGGTTTCAGCGGAGCATAAGGAATGGATTCAGTCTGGAGATTAGACGATTTTTGAGCAATTCGCTGACGAAGAAACGAAACGGGCGGTACCTATCACACACCAAAAGCATCGCATGCTGTATACCGCGCAGTTTCATGGGCTGTTCAGGACAGAGCGCTGTTGCTGTGCAAGCCGCGTAGCCATTTGGCGCTGACCTTTACGGATACTGCTTGTGAACACCACGCAGAATTGTAGTTCAGAACGAAAAGCGTTCATTCATGAAGCATTGCATTGACATTGCAATCCGTGCACGCTTGATGCAAGCGGCAATGGGGTTTAATTACAGGGAAAAATCGCGATTGGTCGCGAAACTCCGTGAAAACATGCGTCATAGAGTCGGCGTGTGACGCTGACCAGTCTGTCACCAAATCCGCACAAATCTGCAAGATATGCATGAATGAACGACGATTCATTCGTGCAAGGAAGACGTCCAACTACGCACCGAGGGTCGCGCATCCTGCCACAAAGTCACCTAGCGCAGAGTATGAACGAAGGATACGTCGAAATGACGTTTTCGACAGGCTCACACGATCTGTCTGCGACTCCTCGAGCTGCTTCTCCACAGCCGGTCCCCAGAACCAGAGCTCGGAGTCCCATACGAAACCCATGCGAGGAATGCGCTCGGGGAACATACAAACGAGGCCACCCGGCAGATGCAGCAGGCGTCGCGCTACAAAACCCTCTTCGACATTAGGAACCAGACACACGCTGTCCCCGTTCACGACGTAGAGGCCATCAACTGTTTCAAATCGTGCAATAGAGCGCCGAAGTCGATGGGTGCAAGGCGCAGTTCGGGCTGCCTCACGCGCGAGCAATGCTTCGATTGTACGTCCGAGGCGGCCTTTGCGGCCTTTCAGCTTCATCGATCGTGGCGTGCGTAAGAGCTGTATGTCTGATCCAGTGAGATCGGGATCCTCAAAGCTGCTCCGATCTAAATCGACTTCAAACCGCGAGAGCATCTCCGGTGCAACTGGCCTGGAGTCAATCGGTTCTAGAGATACTTGTGAGGCGTGCCAACAACACGGCATCTGCGGATAAAGCGGAAAAATGCAAAAAGCCGACTCCTCCTCTGATGGGAACTGGATGCGTTCTAGAACGCTTGTCGCCTTTTGTTCCGCGGCATTCGTCGTGGATGGCGTCGATGTGCCAAGCATCCGAGCTGAGAATGCATCACTGACTTGCAGCCAGCCTTGCGAGGTCGATGCTGTCGCTCGGGAGACGGGCGTAAGCCAGCGCACTCGGACCGCTACAGCGGCACGTTCGCGGTACTCAACAGCTACATCAAGAAGGCCAGACGAGCAACCCCATCGCTCGGCCTGTTCTGACGGGATCACAAAACCAAAATTAAGCTCAAACGGTGTATGTGCGGGCGGCACGTAGTGCCGACCCACAGCCGACTCGACATGAACCGCAGGAACGCCACCAGTATATGAGCCGTCAGGGAATACAACCGTGCCAAACGGCATGCACCAGTCGTAGCGTGAATCCCGCTCGGTGCTCGAAGTCTCCGGGGATTCGAGTTCCAAGGGAACGAGATCCGCTTCCTCCGGAAGCAACGATGACGGCCGCACATGATGCAAGAACTTCCGCTCTATCAGTGAACCGCTGGTGACATCGTAACGACAGCTCCAGCCATTCCAGGCTTCGTGAGCAAGGCGCGGCTTTTCAAAAGAGAGCACCTGCGGAGGCCAGTCGGCACGGCGGAACGTCGGGTCCCGACCCGGTGTCTGACCCAGCTGCTGCCGATACTGCTGGAGAGCCTGCCTTAGCGTGCTTCGTGGGGGCAAAAAATCTGCAGCCTTCTTCGGCGGACCATCCAGTCCTAGCTTCTCGGCATGCTCTGCGAGGAACGCGGCGACTTGCTGGTCAAGCGCCAAGTCCTCAGGAGAGGCGAGCGGCTCGTTGGCGAAAAGCGTGCCCTCGTTTTCCACGAGCTCCTGAAGAAACCGCTGAAATCGTGGGTTATCGAGGTTGATCTCTTCATCAGGAGGGACCGATGCCCACTGTTCTGCTACCCCCTTTCCGTAGCGCTGCTCGAGGTCTCGGCGCACCATGTTGCAGAAGAGTTCGTGAAGGCGCCGCAGCTCCGTGAGCTCGTCTGGCGCGCTCTCGGATGCACTGCCCACCGCCCGCTTACCGTGAATGGACGCTGTCAGTGGCGGCTCCTGCTCAGGCCCGCTCGAGAGCGCGCACCCGAAAAGCGTCGACCCAGAAGTACATCGCCGAAGAGCCCGTTTTCGAGAAGCGCCTCGCCGCCTGTAGCAACAGCGCCCTGACTGCACCGGAAGCTGTGCCTGGCGCTCCACCCGACTCAAGCTGCAGCGTTGAGCTTGCACACCTGCGGAAATTCCAATGAACATGTGATCCGTAAACTTGGTGTCCACTGAACACGATCGATTCCAACTGCAAGCCAGGAAACGCGGTCCAGCGCAGCACCTGAAGCTGCGTTGGAAAGTCAACCGCCGTCGGCCGCATGCCCGTGGCCGCTTGTGCAGCTCTGGTACCGCCGAGTAGGGTCAGTGTGCTGGGTAAACGTTCTTTCTTAGCGAGCGTTGTGTGGGCTGTCGTGTGTTTGTGTGTCCTTTATCACACGGAAGGTTGTCGCAGTGGGATCAGAGCGAACATCGTAGGTCTTGAGCGTAAGTTGCTGAGACATTGTACAACAACAACAACAACAACAGCAGCAGCAGCTGAGGCCTGGGGTTCGCTCGGTGGAGAACACGTCGTCTGCTGCAGGCTTGCCGAGGCGCACATCTAGCGGCGAGGTACCTCCCTGCTAGCACCTAGACTTGGGCTGAATTCTTCCAGGACGTTAACTGCACCCTCACCGGTCACACTCGATACAGGTACTAGCAGTACTTTGGCTATGGTTCGTTTGTCTCAAACTGCTGCTGGACGGAAGCGGAGGCGTGGGAACGCGGGTGGACGTGATAGCGCGTACAGTAGCGACCAAGTGCAGGTCGTCGAGCACGAGATCCCACTTGCACCTGGTGAGGGCATCATTGGCGTAACCACTTCATCTGGTGCTGACCTTGTTGTCGTTCGAGAGAACGGCTTGATCGAGTGGCGCTCGCCACGATATCGCTACCACGCAGAGAGCGTACTCGCTGCGCACGCTGCAGTTCGGGGCAACCGAACGATAACGGCTGCTGCTTTCCTCGCAGTTCCTGGAGGACTGCTGCTTGCACTAGGTGACGCTCAGGGGCAAGTTCACTTTTATGACGCTCTGCAGGCTGTGCTCTTGGAGTCTGTGTGGACAACCCGCGGCACAGCAGTCGCAAGTTTAGCGTTTCGCCCGCTCGGTGAACGGCTCGAAGAAGAGGCGGTCATCGCCTGTGCGTCCAAGGACGGCAAACTACGCCTATTTCGGGGCCCTGCAGCCGTCGGAGATGCATATCATGCCGCACGCGGTGTCATGCAGGCGGCATGGTATCTCGAACGGACGCTGCTGATCGCACCAAACGTACCGTTGCAATGTCTCGACTGGTCCCGCAGTGGTGATGCAGTTGCAGTGGGTACCGCTGACGGTCAGGTTCGGCTGCTGTCACTGCCGTCGGGAAAGAGTGAAACCATCGCTCTTTTGAAAAGCGCCGGTAAAGCGCTCAGCGTTGAATCGCTCTCCTGGAATGGTACGGAGACGGGCGGTTTCCTCGCCACCGGCGATGCCTCTGGTCGCGTTCTGTTCTGGTCTCTGGACCCGTGGACACGCGGAAAAGCGTTAGCTGTCTGTGAATCCTTCGAAAACTGTCATGGAGCTATCACACACTTGCGGATTCTCGGAGCGAATCTCGTGTTGTTTGGCTCGGCAGATGGGAGCGTCGGATTCCTCCAACGACTGGAGGCACGGACGCCCTGGTTCGTGAGCGGGCGCCCTCAGCGGCTGCATCGACGTGCCGTACGCACCTCGTGTGCAGTTCGACCTGCATGCAGTGACGCTTTCGGCATCGCCACTGGTGCCGACGACGCGCTGCTCTGTCTGATTTCGGACTTGGCTCGACATTTGGAGTCGCCGGAAAAGGTGACGCGCCACGGAGCACTTCGGGCCCCTGGTCAGCTCCGCGTTTCCTGTTGGCCTAGTTCGGAGGGGAGCTGTTTCGTGGCGGACTCGCCAGTCGAGCGCGTGTTACTCCAATGCAAGGCGAATACGCGCTGCGAGTTGTGTGTCGATCGCTATCGATTCACGACTCAGGCTTTGTTGGCAGCGGGAGACAACGGAAGCGCCAGCCTCACACTGGGTCATCCACAGGGGGCGTTCTGCTTGTTTGTACACACAGGAGGCGCAGCGCTGTACGCGCTACGTAAACATAGAGCTGAGCGCATCCCGCTCTCAGAAAAGAAAGCCGGAATACTCAAGGGAGCGATGATGGGGGCTGCGGTGCACCCCGACACGTTCGTGGTGCTCGCGAGCGACAAGATTCATTTGCACGTTTTGTTCGTTCAGGAAACCAATACGACGTCGCAGTGGAAAACTCGAGTACGTTCGCTGCGGCTGCAACAAGCGGACGCTTGTTGTTTATTGGGTGCTGGTGAGAACGAGCTCGCCGTCGCGTATCGAAGCGGCGTTGTAGAGCGATTTACACTGGAGATCTCGGAGAATCACCATCCAGAGTTGAGGACTCAACAGAGGATGCTGCTAAGCGCACCCGCATGCGCGCTCTTCCTAGATTCGCCTCGTGGTGCGCTATGGACCATAGATTCAGATCACATTCTGGCGGAAAATGGTGAAAAAAAAGTGCAACTCCCACAGCCAACCGTTGGATGCTACTATCTTCTGCGCGGCGGGCCGGGGAGCTCGCTCCTGGCGGCGACGCGCTCCTGTGTGCTACAGATTGACGTGCCATCATGTGGCGCATATCGCAGCCTCTATACCTGCCGAGACTGCATCTGGGGGCTGAATTATGCCTCTGCAGCGAATGCGCTTCTGGTTGTACACGGTGCCGATTCGTATGCTGCTGATTTGGCTCTGGACGAAGCGCTCGGGCGGAAACGTTTCGGCATGGAAAGGCGGTTTCGTGGACGCCACACCCACATTATGAAATCCGCGACAGCTCGTCCACGGCGTGCGCGCTCATCCATGATTCGGTCGTGATACGGCTTGTGGGCGATTCGCTTCGCAAGGCGCCAAGTGGACGCGCAGTTCAAGTTCTTCTTCTGCCTCGATGGATGTGCTCGCTGCCTCGCTTGGAACTGGAGCAGATCAATACACTCGAAATTGCGAGCAAACCTATCGATTCGTGATAACGACGAGCCCGACTCCAATCGTACCATCGCATCAGCGCTCAGAAAGAAGCGTACGATCGCGTCCATCGCTTCTTCGTGTTGCCTGGAAGCGTGTGGAGCGTGCTTTCCAGGTGGACATGCTCGCGGGACGGCGACCGCAACGCTGCAACGCAGCAGTGCGCCACAATGACCCAGACACAGCACTTTGGCGCGTGTTGTGATTAGCGGGATCCACTGCCGACGCTTTTGTGCTCGTCACCGATAGGACTGCAACGTAGATCGCGAAGATAACGGGCATTCAACCGACGCTCGGCTCGTAAACGCTGAGATGCTACCAGATCCGAGCGTTCATGAAGCGCCAACCATTCATGCCGATGCTCTGGGCCGACGCTTTTTCGACAACATAAGCGCCATTCGCTCCGTCGGAGCACATGCTCAGAGGAACGGATATCGCTTGTTCCGTAGAGAGCGATCCATGGCGGGCCGCGATCCGAGTGATCGACGCGCATCGGCCTCGAGATGCCTCATCGGCACGCGCTGGAAACAGCGACGACATCCTTGCCACGCAGAGAGTTTCTGCAAGGCTCTTTCGACCGCAAACGACCGCACAGACGCGCTTTGCAAAGAACGTTATGTTGGCATCGTGCGCTGTTTACGTGATACCCAATGGTAGCGCCCTGCACCAGGGTTGCGCTACGGTGCGCATGCATGACGTCTCAGGAGGTACACGTGTCCGCGGCAGCGATCTGAATCGCGTATTTGTCCTCTTTATACAGTCTTATACACCTTTACAGCAGACTCTCATGCGTGTCGGCCTCGTACAACGTCACAGTCGTGCAGCGAACGCCTTTGGGGCGCCTCTCCGAAGGTTCATGCCCCCGGCTCCTTCTAGCTGGCAGATACGGTTCGTGTGCTGAGCCACGCCAACTGGCCGGAGCGAGTGACGAAAATAAAGTCGCTCGCGCTTGTCGCCCAGCATCCCGTTGTCATCGTGATCATAGAGGCGGCAAGTCGCTGACTCAGACGTGAGAGCCCCGTGGCCAGCCTTCTACTTGGTGTCGTTTCGGAGCCGTCCGCAACACCCCCTGCCTGATGTGCCGACCCTGGCTGACCTCTGTCTGTGGATGATGCCCCGCTCTCGATGGAGATCCATACGGGCACGGGTGCGTCGCCGCCCACCAACAGGCGATCGTCGTTCTGCGCTCTCGCGAATGCACAGCAAAAGGGAAGCGATTGTCGATGGAGCGCTCGGCCGGTGTCCAGGCTCGTGAGTGCAACCTCGCCAGGACGCGACGCAGTGCATACGCATCGCCAACGCTGCCAGAACAGCACATCCACGATCTCCTGACAATGCATCCAACCGAGAAAGTCGATTTCTGGATGCATCAGCTTTCCGCGGATGAGCAGGAGGAAGCCGGCTGTGTATCCGACGGCCACCACCAGAGGCGAATCGCTCTCGCGAACTGGTTCCGTGGCGGTACCGTTCCGTCGGGCTTGCTCGGGTGATGCAGCCGCGTTCGCCGTCGTAACCAGCGCCGGTATCGGTGCCTGCACAGCTAGCGCCGAGACACCAGCGACAGGCGCAGCAGCGCCCAGCCATTGCCGTATCCGCTCTGGTGCGACCAGCGAGAGCGGACCTGCGTGCCACGCTGCGTCCAGGTAGGTCACCCGCCCGGAGACGTGCCCAGCGATGACGGCACCACTGGGCAATGGGTGTAGCTTTGTGACGTACTCACGTTCGGCCGGCGACGGCACGGTGGTTTGGTCGTCGAGGACGAGAATCGTGGAACGGGTTTCAAAGCCGAGCTCACCGCTCTCGCATGCGTAGCAGCGCAAGGAGAGGTCCTCGTGGGCTACAAGAACCTCGTTGCTGGAGGCGAGATAGGTTGCTGCGGTGGCCCGCAACACGCGAGCGCCCGCTAGCCCTCCGAGCTGAACGACGCCGCTTTGCTTGCGCTCCGCACGGAGTCGCTCGGGGCACTCGAAAACGACGCATAGCCGACGGTCGACGAGCTTATCCTGCCATCCAAGCTCTGGATTCCAGCGGAACGCTTCGATTGACGTCTCTGTTACCACGAATACTGCTTGGAACTCGGCATGATAAAAAGTGCACAGTGCGTGAGCGCTGCGAAGACGAGGTCCCAACACAGCCGGCGACAGCTCAGCGGCTCGCTGCACCTTTAGCAAGGGCGTGGTTGCCCACTCCATGCCCGAGTCCCTAGGTAGTGGCAACTACGAAAGACGCCAAAAAGGCAGCGTAGGCCGCAGACTCTGTCGTTCTGGAAACGGCAGACGGAAACGCACTCATAACCACGAGCAGCGGAGCCAGCGCCAGCATGCCGCGTTACCTGGGAGGGCGTTCGAGTTGCGAGCAGGCGCCACGAAGCAAAACGCCGTTGAGCTCGTTTTGGACGCTCCAAAACTGGCCGCAACGCGCCTTTTTGGCTGCTCTCGTTCTGATACTAGTGACCCGACAGTGACGCCGAAAAGACCTGGACTCGTTTGTGTGTTCTACGCTGCTTGCCAGAATCGACGCGTTTGACGGTGCTTGCTGGTCGGCGCGAACAGGCTCCCGCGCCCAAACGGCACACGAAAGCGCGGTCTCTCCGGCTGGTCAGCTACAGACGCAGTGCTTCAGTCGAGACACGGAAGTTCGACAGAGTAATTTGCAAGTTTCATAGACGCGATGAGGAACCAGTTGCGGATGCTGTTCGCTTTGCGTCGTTCCAACGCAGCTATCGGCTTTGTAAGTGCGCGCAACCTATTCTGGAACCGGAAAAGTCTTTCACGGCCACTGTGCGCACCCTGAAGCGCTTGGAGCTTTCATCAAACTGCATATCAACGCATCCTGCGACTTGTCAACATCACTGCCGCCCGATATCGACCGGCTGCTCGCTCGCAGCCGTATCATGCCAGCCAGCCAGCCAGCGACTCCGAGACAGCGACTCGATATCAATAGGACGCAGGGACAAACTCTCTGGTTACCATATTACAAAGGCTCGGGAAAAGCACGTCAGCGAGAGTGTAGCGAGCCTCGATGACCCGAATCGATGCGATGCACGTCACCGCCCGTATGGCTATCCATAAGGCCGCGGATGCGATTCGGAACGCTGTGGGCGTGGTGGCGCATCAGGCGCACCGCGGGAAATGCAGTGCGCTGTCCCAGTTGGATATGCGTGCAACGTATGCGTGCATGCGTGCAATGGACAGCACTTGAAACAGCGCCTCCGAGCGCTTCAGCAGTGCTTTCCGTATGCAGGTTACTGCCCAAAGGGTTCTGGAATTGCAAGTCTTTGCTCTACGGTGAAAGTGATTCATGGTGCTCCCGACGGATCCCGAGTTCCCGTTTCCGATAGACGCTCTGGTGCGCATCGAGCTGGAGACTGGGGAAACCCTATGGGTGCGTACGCGAACACACGACGTTGTGTCGAAGAGCGATAGCAACGGCAAGTCGTGGACAGCGCGGCTGCGCTGGCAACAGCACTCGCAAAGGGTCGTGATCCGTCCGAATGTGCGAAATCCTCAGCACCCCGTGGTAACACGGATGCGGGATGGGAAGCTGGTTCTGTGGAGGCAGCTCGAATCAATGCCTACTCGTGCGGCATGTGGAAACGTCGCGGAAGCCCCTGTGCGGCCGAGTCGAAGCAAGCGTCGTCGCACGTCGTCGGCTCCTGTTTCGAGCGCCCCGCAGTTGAAAGCACAAAAGTCAAAGGAAATTGCGCACGAGGTCAAAGACTCACATGATGTCGAGAGCGCTGCTCCAGGAGCAGCGGTCGCGACAAACACCAGAGCCACTGCAGTGCGTGAAGCGCCCCGTGACGAAACTCCCGAACATATGCGTCGGCAGCGTCGCTGCCGTACGCTGCCCGAACGGCCAGCAGCATCCATTGCCACGGTGCCAGCATCTGCAGGCAGCGTCTCGACGCCGCGGATCAGCGCGTGCATACGAGAAACGAGTCGTAAAAACGCGGAGGAACCGAGCTCCGCACGAAGCACGCCACAGAACCGAAACGCATCGCGCATGCCGCGTCCGATACGGAAGACCGAATCCAGGTGTGCCTGTGCCTCGACCCGTAACCCGTGTCCGAGGCTCGCAAAAGCGCCGCACGCGAATCGTAAGGATTTAGAAAATTACAATCTGCACAGCACTGCTGCTGCTGCAGCTGGAGCTGCTGCCGCTACCGGGGCACCAGATACGGACCTTGTGGAACGAACGGATACGGAGACAAGGATGGCTCTGCTCGATGAATTGCGCCATGCACATGCCGCCGCCGCCGCTGCTACCAGCTCCAGCATGATTCATGGGCATCCCGTGCCCGCGACGGATCGCCGTTCGGTGAAGTACGGGCCGCACTGGCGATTCGCACCGCTTGCAGCCATTGCCGCGCACGCGCGCAGCCTCGCGACCCCTGGGGTTGTCACGGGAGTCGGCGAAACCGCATGCTCGACGCTTTCGTTACTGAAACTGCTCGCGGAGGATACGAGGCGATTGGTTGACGAGATACTGATCCTAGCTTCTGGTACCGACGAAGCGGAAACAACAGAGCCGGCAAAGCGCCTGCCCGATCGCGATACAACCACAGAGACGCTTGGACGCATTTTGCTTGCGTACGCACAGGCCTTGGTTTCTGTGGCGGAGGCGCAAGCAGGTTCCGGAGAGTCGCAAAACACTGTGATGCATGACCTGGGAAAGACCGCTCTTCAGGCGCTGATCCAGGCTGAACGATCGGGTATTCGAGAACCCCATTTTCGACATGCACTCCGAACTTTGATCCGAGGTTTCGTACCCGCGACAGCATCAGCGGATTGTGTCGCTGCTATCAGCGCAATACTCGAAGAGCATCTTCCGAGCGGACGCATAGAGCGAGAATCCCACCGCTTAGAGCTACTGTGTCAGGTGGTTACCCTGGGTCCGGATCTGCTTGCCCTAGCATCAGTATTGAGGCGTGCGAGCCGTAACCAGACGTCCCACGTCCTGTCTGCGGTCGCGTGCCCTGACCTGAGGGCTCCTTGTTCTACCAAATGGTACAGGCAGGTCGTCCAGCTCTACGAAATCGGGGCCAGAACCATCGCGAATCAGCTAACTGGTTGTTGGCCGGCGGAAGACCTGCAGGAACACACCGCTGATTTCCTCGTCAACGGGGCGATGCAGTTGCCTTTGCTTTGTACAGGAAACCTATCAGAACACGATTCAACTGTTGCGCCTGTGAGATAGATTCATACTGCCTGCTGTTTTCGCGAATGGAGGCAGTATCGTGGACAAGTTGCCTCGTGTTGGCGCGTTCTGTGGCGGAGCGGACCACGCCACCACCAGGAAATCCATGATGACGCCCTATGGAGACCAACGGAGACGCCGCATCAACCCTCATGCGCAGACAAGGACGAAAACGATCCGAAGCGAGCGATAGGATGCACTGGTGGCGTCTGCTTGCGCGCCGTCTCCACCGGCCGCATCACGTCGCCCGCAACAGAACACCGGTTGCAAGCATGGTTGCGCTTACAAGTCACCAGCGCGGGCCGCGCTGTGCTGTATGCCGCCTGTAGCCTGAGGCCGCTGCAGCCTCCGGTGCGCAGAACCCGAGCGATTCTCGAGAACTGCCACGTTACGCGGACACCCGTTTCTACTTTTCAGCAGAAGGACACACTCCCGACAGAACATAGCCTGGTACTTGGCGCCAGGGGCGTTGCAGCGACAGCAGCGCGGCGTCTCGCCTCGCCGTTGTGGTTGCTCGACAAGCAGAAGCGCACAGTCTGCGCAGATGCGAGCAGGTTCGAATAGCGCGTGCACTGCTTCACAAGTCACGCACTGACCGTCGCAGCGCGCACATAACAAGCCGACTTCACTGCCCTGTGTGCGGCCGCACTGAGCTCCGGTATGTTTCAGGGACATTTGCGGTGCGCTCGAGCGTCTCGCTTTCGCCTCCTGAGAACGCGACGGCCAACTGCACGCACAGTTCACAGGTTCAGACTCGTAGTTGTCGTGGGTTTCGTCAACTAAGCACCGCTGCGCCTTTAGACGGTGCCAGCGCGTCTCCAAAGCCGCCTAACGGGGAACTCAGGAACCAGTTCGGTGTCAGACTTGGAGCAAAACTTTCAACCAGTGCGCTCGTTCCACACGTTGCAGTACCGTCAAATCAAAAGGTTGAGCACTGGCTTATCGGGTACGCTGAAAGACTCGGCTAGTCCAAGCGGACGCGTGTCTGCCAACGTAACACTGACTAGAACGCGGCCCTGTTTTGGTACTTGCTCCGGGGCTCGGTGGACCGCGATGGACCACGCGACGAGCGCGCTCTGGCAGGCAGCTGCACAGCGATGAAGTCAGAGGCCTGGGAACGCGCACAGCGCCGCGGAGTTAATCCGACGCGCGTCCGGAACGCCACAGCGCACCGTTTATGCCGCAAGTTGCAGAGCGCCTGCGAGCAGGCCGGCCCAATGAGCAGCTCGCCAAAAGTCCATGAACTGAACGGGCGTTCAGCAGGCTCGGAACGTGCACAGCCTCCTGCTGTTGCGGATTCGACGTTAGCAAACGAGTTAGAAATCGACCAAAAGCCGCTTTACAACGAATGCACCGCATTTTCTGCATTTAGGCCCCGTTTCATGCCGTATATGTATGTCAACGCCAGTGCTTAGTCGCCGCACCGTCTCGGCAGCGTTTCAAGGTGATTCGGGTTCGGGTTCGGGTTCGGATTCGGGTTCCAGTTGCGCAACGATAACGCTCGCATCGTCACCCTTCCCAGGACAAACAAGTCTCGGCATGCGTTCCGATATGTAAGGATCGCAATTGGTGCAGCTGGAGAAGTTATGTGCGAGTTGTGCCAGTTGATAGCTTAACAACACTGGATCTATGTGGGTAAAGGTGCCCAAGCAGGTCCGATTCGCCACCGCCAGATTCGAATCATACGCAGAAGAGACCGGACACACCAGCGCGAGAATCTGGCTCTCACTGATATTATCGAAAAGGCCATCCGTCCCAAATATAACCGTATCGTACGCTCGTAGTCGGAACACGTCGAGGTAAATGGGCACCACATCACCCGTACACGTCTCGATCGTGATGCTGGTGCGTTGGGTTTCCGGATTCCCCTCGATGCCGTTGAGGCTCGAGAACACAATTGTTTGATCACGAATCACGAGGAACCCGATATTGCCTGTACGCACGGCATAGAGCAGATTCCCATTGTTTGCGAGACATGCCGCCAGCACCGACACCGAACGCACTGCTTCGGGCGGCCGCATATGCGTCACGGCATCACGGAGACAGCTGAGTAGTTCGAAGCGTGGTTGCCAGTTTCGTCCTCGAGCGGTGTCTTGCTCCGATTCAGAAAAAAGCACCTGTTCAATGAACCCGTCTAAGATGTTGCGCACATGGTACTGCGCCGTGTACATATGCGCCAGTTCTACATCGCGCGTGTCCTTAATCGGTGCGAATGCCGCGCGAACAACACCACGCTCAGTGGCGTAGAGAACGTGACCGCAGTCCGCAAGGCCCACCGCGCCCTTCCCCTCGCAAACGAAGACCGTGTCCGTCGACCCCGAGAGAAGCAACGCCTCACCAGGAAACGTTGTACCTTGTTCCGCACTAGGACGATCGCCGATGATCTGGTACGTTCCACACCGAAAGACGCACCGCTGCTCTGAGACTGCAAGCGGACGCTGCTCGTTGTGCGGCTCGCTCCGCAACGACAGTTTCGCCACGCCGCACCGCCGCTGTGCCTCGTGTGAGTGCTGACCGCGCAAACACCTCAGTGCAGACGCCGACGAGAAGAGGCTTCCGCGATAAACACACGTGTTTATAACGAACTGCAACGGATTATCAGGTTCAACTGGCTGCCGCAACGAGCTTGGGGTTTCTTTGAACAGAGTGCCGCCTCGTTGCCTGCCGAGCGACCGCATGGCGAAAACGTACCGCCTGCTTGGCATAGACAGTGACCGGAAAGCTGCACCGAAAACGCCGTTGTGCTCTTCTCGAGCCTGTGTTCCGAGACCTGCACGCCGCCTCCAACAAACGCCGTTCTAAAGAAAAGGCTGCTGTCACCAGTGGTACAGCAGTGGCGCGCCACGCGCCCCCCAGACAAAACGTCTCGAGCAGATGCGCAGATGCCCTTCAGATTTCTTGAACCGGCCACCCAATACTGCTTCCAACTTCTTTTCATATAGTTCAACTTTGAGAGGTTGTCCGAGAAAATTTTCTCTTGACAGCTGTGGAGGTCGTTTCTCCAGCAGCGCACATTTCCTTATATTGATTGCGGCGTTAAAGTCACGATTCACAAACTCCATATGTTTCTTGCCATTGGTAGTTGGACTCACTAGTGCAAGCAATCCACGAACTTTCGCCCTCCTTTTCATTTGCTCTTCCGTCAGCGGTCCGTACTTTTTTACATCCTCAGGGCTTCGCTGATATTTTTCCATTTCGACCGTCTGAAGTGTGCACCCCAGTTCATGGTGTGTATAGGACGTTCGGAACTCATCTACAGGTATCGTAGCGAAGCTCCGTGCGCACTCCTTGTACGTTCTTGTTGTTGGAGCTGGCGTAGTTCCTTTTTTGGGTCCTCCATCGCCCTGCTCCGTATGCTACCACGAGCCTTTGACTTTCATCCTCCTTCAAGGCGCTCAACTGACTGAAAAAGTTGGCGAATGCAAGCCGCTTCCCACAATAAAGGTTCATAAGCAGACGGGCCCATCGAGGCTTTTGATACTCCTCCCACAGCGCATCCCAATGAGCAACGCGAACTTCCATAAACTCCCGAAAAGCGTTAGAGTCCGCTCCTCGGGTCGTCACCTCGCTCAAAGCCTCCAGGTGCTCTTTCATTCCTGAATTCCATGTAATGATTTTCTTCCTTGCATTCATTACGCCGGATCCTCGGTAGTATCTCGCTCTCGAGAACCTCAACAGACGCATGTCTTTCTGACGCAAGTTACCGTCAGTACCATCTTCCGCACGCTTGGGAGCAGCGATGGTTACGATATTCGTAATCCCAGGGTCCGCGCCAACGACAAAGTCGTTATCCTGCACTTTCTGTGTGGCACAATCTGCCTCCTTCTCATCTTCATGCTTCGTCACGGACACTATCGAAGACGGAACTGGACGATCCGCCTTCAAGCGCCGATAGTGAACACACATGGTTACTCCATCGGTTTCGATCACCCCTGTGAATACCTTTTGTTTGCTCACTTTCAGACGTGTGAAATCAAAGATATTCTTCCAGTACGTGTCCCGGTTTTCACCGGTACTCTCCTTCCTGCTGACATTAAACTCGGGGCTGAACTCCTTCATGATGCCGTAAAGGATTCTGGAATCGATAGTCACAAAATGTGACTCGATGTTGGACAACGGAACGACGTTGAAGCGCTTACCCAGAAGCGCAGCCTTTCGTCTCCCCCACTCTTCATTTTTTCCTCACTCAGCTTCATCTCTGCCTTGCGTTCGAGCTCACGGTCCAGAAACACAAAGTAACGCAGGACGTGGCGATAGTATCTTTCGTTATCTTTTTTCAACTCTGATATGTTTGCTGCTCGGTTCGCCAACCCCAGTACCGCACGATGCTCTTGTATAGCCGCTCGGATGACGGAATCCTCATTCATGCTCCTGAGTGATTTCTTCTCGTCGATGAATTCAATCTCATCTTCATGCTTGCGATCGTTCGTGTTGCCATTGATAATCGCCCATATCCCCTGGCGAGTGAGGCCCGGGTCGAGTGCAAAGATGGAGCGTATCGTGAAGCTTCTGAGCTCCATTCTTAAATGGTTCTTTAGACTGGTGAGGCACTTCATCACCCCGTAGGTGTAAATATTCGAATCCCCCCCTGTATCAAGTACCGTCGAAGCGGAACTCGGCGTAAATTTTGTGGAGGGCATGAACTCGCTCATTTCACCTAGACGTTTCCCCGATGCCAAGCATATGGTAATGAATTAAGGTTTTGTTGAAAAATTCACCCAGAATATCGACTGTTTTGATGCCCGTAACGTCATGATACCATTTTCTTAGGAAATCCACCATTCCTTGAGAAGCGTCACGAACACCGCTGGAGTTCGGCTCGACACGGTTCCAGATTGCCTCTCGAACGTTTTCCCTGTACGGATCCTTGGTATGTTGAAGAAGACAGGCTTTCACCGCCATCTCGTCGTACCGTCATCTTTTGCGTAGCCTTTGACGTAGGGCCTCCCGCTTTTACTTCTTCTTCTTATCCTGTTCCTTTGCACTTGGCACTGTTCTTCGTTTTTTCGGCCTGCCGTCGACATTGGCGCCCAGGATCCTCCACTTCCACTTCCGTAACTTTCCTTTTTCAATATAAAAAACGAAACCACTTTGGATGGGACAGCTATTACGCATAAAAAAGCACTTGAATACATTAGTGTGAAGGTTGAAACACGATTGAGGACAAACAATGGGCTTTCCTACGACTTGATATCGTTACAATTTGTACGATAGAGCTACATGCTTCATTTTTCCGATGGAAAAACACTTACATTGACAATGGATCCGAGGTTGCGCTATGCATGGGTATCGGATTTGGCGAAAGCGTCCATCATGCTGCATTCTAACTCCAGATTCCATTACGTATACTTCCTTTCAGAGGTACTACTCGTCTCGTGCTTCCTGTCATTCGCCGGGTGCATGCGTTGATGCACCCGCCTCAGCGTCTAATCCGCTGATGCCGATGCATCACAGAGACAGGACAGCGTTGCCGTACTACTGAGGGCGTCGGATCGAGGAATGCTCCACCTGACACAGAGTCGGAGTATAGGATCATTCTGGGAGCCAGCAAGCTCCGCAGACAGACACACTGCCTGCGATAGCGTGAAGCTATATACCAGGACTCCACCGCGACCAGATCGACGCCCAGATGCAGTTTAACTGCCGCTAGTACCAGAATAAACAGTGCTGCAGACGAACTGCTCAGATTTCTATGCAGCACCCGCCACTGGGTGGCGAGCACGAAGCACGTGCCTGGGGTACTCGTCTGGCTCGCGGGTTTTTCCGTCGAGAAATTCAACTTTCGACAAAACGGGAACCGTTTCCCCTTTTTATCGTTTATCGTGCAGGGGAGATAAATTGGTATATCGTTGCTAGTTAATGGTTAGTCTCTGTTCTTTGCTCTGTATGCTGCGGTCGGTTAGCGCGCCGGGGAGATCAGGTCGTACGAGACAAGACGCACGTGTCGCCGTTGAAAGGAGACGCGAAATTGTGAAAATCCGTTTTCTTATTGTTCTACCGTACAAGTTGTATTTGCGTTAAAGTCGTAACAAAGTAAAGTTGTTTCATGCAATTGTGTTTCAAACCTCAAGTAAGTGTATACAAATGATGTTTAGCGATTCAGATCAGAAGCGTTCAAAGAGCCTTCTTCTTCTTCAAAAATAACAAAAGGTTATGGAAAAGAAACTGGAGGATCCTGGACATCTGATGTCGTCGACTGTCGGAGACTAACGAAAAACATGGCGGAGCTAAAAGGAACATGAGAAGACGATGGAGCAAAAGAGGGAGGCCCGAGGTCAGAAGCTGAACGAAACATGACAATACGACCATATGATGGTGAAAACCTGTCTTGTCGGGCATATCAAGGATCCGTCCAGGCGAAAGCTGCGAGAGGCCATCAGAAACCGTATCGAGTCATACTCCATGAGTGTTATGATGGCTTCTGCAGGTATAATGCATTTGGTGAAGGAGATGCGCGACGACGTAACGGGCATCAAAACAGTCGAGGTTCTGGAAGAATTTTTCGGCAAAACCTTTATTCGTCACCTGATGCTTGGTACAGGGGAAACGTCGAGGAGAAATGAGCGGGTGCATGCCCTCCACGAAAATTACGCCGAATTCCGCTTCAACGGTCCTCGAGACAGGGGTGACTCGCGTATTTACACCGTCGGGGTTATGAAGCACCTCACGAACCTGAAGAACTATTTGACCATGAACCTGGAACGTTTCATGATACGCGCCGTCTGTACGCGCTACCCGGGCCCCTCTCGCGAAGGGATATGGACCATCATCGACGGCATCACAAACAATAGTAAGAATGAGCAGGAGATCGAATTTGTTCACGGGAAGACATCACGCAGGAGAACATATGAGGATTCTGTAATCCGTGCAGCTATTAAAGAGCATCGTGTGGTCTTGGGGCTGGCGAGTCCAGCAGGAAAGATATCAGAGTTGAAAAAAGATACGGAAAGATACGATCGCCTCATCTTGCGCTATACCATACTCCTGAACCGACAACTGAAATGCAAGACCGATATGGAGCAGGGTGTTGAAGCAAATGCAGTGACGGAGAAACGGAAAGCTGCGCTTCTGGAGAAGCGCTTCAACGTCGTTCCGTTGTGCAACATCAAGTCACATTTTGTGAGTATCGACTCCGAAATCCCTTACGGCATCATTACGGAGATCTGTCCAGTGTTCGATGTAAGCAACAAGGAGTTCACCGGTGAAAACCAGGAGACGTACTGGAAGAAGAATATCTTCGATTCCAAACGTCTCAGAACGAGCAAGAAAAAGGAATTCACTGGGATGATCGAAAGTGATGCGATAGCCATGCGTGTACATTATCGGCGCTTGAAGGCGGATCGTCCAGTTCTGTCTTCGTTGCCGTCGCTGGCAAAGCGTGAAGAAAACAAAGAGGCTAGCCCAACGAAGCAGGAGGTGCATGAGAACCACTTTGTAGTTGGCGCGGGCCCTGGGAACACGAATATCATGACCTTCAGAACACGCAATTGCGGGGATCATGGCATCGACGACAACTTACGTCAAAAAACACATGCGTGTTTTAAAGCTTTCAAGAACGAGATATTACCGAGAATTCGGTGTGATGAATGCAAAGAAGAAAAGTGGGGCGTGGAACGCAGGATTGAAAGAGCACCTGGAAGCGATCAGCCAGGTGACGGGCCGGGGAGCGGACTTTCACGCTTTTCGGGAGTTTATGGAAGTTCGTGTTGCTCATTGCGAGGCGCTGTAGGAGGAGTATACAAAGCCCCGGTGGGCACGGTTGCGTATGAATCTATACGGTGGGAGCCAGCGTGCGTTCGCGAGTTTTTTCAATGAATTGAACGTCTTGAAGGAGAGCGACAGTCAGAGGCTAGTAGAAGCGTATTGGGCAGGGCGGTAGGCGTGGGAAAAAGGGACTAGGCTAGCTCCAGCTACAAGAACGCACAAGGTGTGTGAAAGGCATCTCGTTACGATACCTGTAGATGAGTTCCGAACGTCGTATACACACCATGAACTGGGTTGTACGCTTCAGAGAGTGGAGATGGAAAAGTACCAGTGAAGCCCTGAGGATGTAAAAAAGTACGGAGCGTTGACGGAGGAGCAAATGGAAAGCAGGGCGAAAGCTCGTGGACTACTCGCATTACTGTGTACAAACAAAGATGGCAAGAAACGTATGGAGTTTGTGAATCGTGACTTTAACGCCGCTATCAATATAAGGAAATGTGCGGTAGTGGAAAGAAGACCTCCAGAGTGGACACGATAGAACTTTGTTGCGCAATCATTCAAACTGGAACTGTATGAGAAAAAGTTGGAGGCAGTAGTAGGTGGCCTGTCCAAAAAGGCTGGGAGGCGTCTGCACGTCAGCCGAAGACGATTTATCTAGCGCGGGTTTCTCGCCACTACTGTACACGGCCGCCGGCGGCGTTCGACTTTTAAGGCGTTCCTTGTGTCGGCGATACCACGGACCAGCAGCAGGCGACCGCGCCCATCGCCCGAAAGAAGCGACCGGTTTCGCGAGCTGGACGCAGTACGGCGCTCTGCCCTGTGCGCCTTTTGTGGCTTTCAGGTACGCGGTCTACCGCTCCGGACACTGCTCCAACAGTCTGGCCGGTCCTTGATTACGACAAGTAGCGCTGAAAGCAAGCCTTTCGTGCACGGAAACTGAACGCGAGTCGGAGCACTGTTCGTCACACAAGTGCTGGGTTATCCGTTCTCGTCCCTATCATAGACGTGTGTGTGTGGGCGTGCGGGCGGCTCCGCTTTGCTCCTCGAGATTTTCCCTTCCGTGAAACGGGGACGTGTCTGCAGGATTATGTGACGTACGCGAGTTTGATCGGAAGACAGTTACTGTCAGGAAAGCGCTGGCTGGAGCTGCCCGCAAGACGACTGGTCGCAGGAGGTGTTTTCGTGGTAAGCGTCACCCTCGCCGGCATCACGCTTTACCACGGGTGGTATTCCAACACACAAAGCATTCAAGACGATCATGTCCGGAATGGCTCTGTGGAGACGTGCGACTGCGCCCCGCTATGGAGATGCATGCAAGCGTTCGGTAGCGAGCACGCACCAGAGTGCGCAGCGGAACGAAGCAGCCTCCTGCGCTGCATGGCGCACAGCAAGCCTTCTACATCATAAACATGAAGGGGCACCATTGGCGGCCTTTATGTGACTGTGCAAAGAAGTGACATCATGAAACTTGCTCATGGAGAATTTGGTCAACCATCCAGTACAAACGCGGACGGCGTGGTGCACGTGGAGCGCCTGGCAACGCTCGGCGGCTGAGGCAAAACCTGAAAACGGCAACGTCGTCCACGCTCGAGAGAACCTGGATACGGCAGTGGTAGAGGTATGGGGTGACTCGCATTGAGCTAAGCACGCATCGACTCTTGTGACGGAGCAGCGCGGAATACGGCCTCGCCATCATGATGCGCTTAAAGCGTTCAAACTGACCCAAATCAATTCGCTTTCCGAAGAACTCATTCTTGATCGACCAGACGTCAAAGTTCGCAAAGGCATACAACGCTTCAATACCCTCATCACACTCCTGCGCGGTGGTGAGTGCCTGTCGACGCGAGAGACCTTCCAGTAAGTGCTCCACAGTTTGTTCAGCGGAAAGCTGTGCATAAAGCGCAACGGTATCACGCCAGCGAAGCGAGTCGCCCCCGGCCGGTCGAGGTGCACACGCGTCGAGCTTGGCGGGACCTGCACCCCGGCGCGCGTTTGCGAGGCGAAGCCGTTCACAGCGCGTTACCCGCACTGCTTTGGCTGGGTAACGCAAATAATTCAGACCCAAAGAAGGACTAGAAGCAAGTGATACCAGCATTGATGGCGGTTCACGCCTCCAACAGGCACCCTTTTGGAGTCGACCTCAGTGCAGCAGCGTAGCGGTACCTGGGGGGGGAGAATTCGCTGCACCCCACACAGGATTCCGTTGCGCGAGCTGTGCACGCACTTTGGCGAGCATTCGCGCTACCTCGATGGCCAGCGCGCGCAACCGAAAGCGCAGCAGCGCCTCTGGCACGAATGGCGCCACCAAACTGCCTTCCGCAGCTTGCATGGTGGATGGTGTCGGATTGTCCAGGTTATGCGCTTATGCTAATGTGCGCGACGCGCATCGGCATCAAGGGTACCTTCTGGGCGCAAGGTCCAGCGAATCGGATACGCACACGGGGCCAGTGCGCTTTCTGCGCCTACCCACTGTGGTGGGTGTCAAGCACAAACCCGCATTGCCAACCGACAACAACGCATTCCATGCATGATCACGAAGGAGAGAGGCGGCTCCCAGCATTCATCCTAACAGCCAAGTTTCTCCAGCGTGTCGTTCAGCAAAGGCAAGCCTGCATCCGCAGACTGTCCGAGCACAAACTGACGACGAGACCCGATTCTACGTTGGGTGAAGCACGCCTCGAGCCGACGTCCTCTGTATGGTACCGCAACGCCGTTCTGTCTCTATGAGGTATCTGCTCCAGCATTTAAGGTGCAAAGGCGGATACGGAACGGCAGGCACTAGGCACACCCGATGGGACGTATGAAACGACCGGAATATCCGAGAAGAGGTATCGGCAATGTAACTTGGAGGTCGGGGGTTTGATGGACACCTTACCGCCCACTGAAAAAAACCACAAAAAAAGTAAGAAACAAATGCGCTTAATCGGAGAACGCTGGCCGAAGTAAACGTTTTATCAGTGAAAAAATCCGAACGTGCTGCTGTGGTGGCATATAGATACCTAATGATATATTTATGTATATTTATAGTACTATAGATTCATGATGGTGCGTAAATGGAGAGGTGCATACCGTTTCGGATTGCGTGCGCGCAACTGCGCCAGCGCAGGCGGCAGAAAACGTGCGCCTGTGCGGACGCTGTCCATTGAAGAGCAAAGGCTGGGTGTGCGGACTTGCGTATGCGCGTGTGGTATCACGAGCGTCAGACTCGAGCGCTCGTGTGACCCCAAACGTCAGCCGATGGACTTGCAGTGAACGATAGCTGTTTGTTGGGGTTGCATGCACCTCTGATGGTATGGACAGTGCACCGCTGGTGCCGGTACTGAGCTCCATGGCGGCGATTCAACAAGCACTGGCTGAGGAAACCGAGCGTCTGGTTGCCCTGCGCTTTAGCAGCGATCCAGCAGCTGTAGATTGTGTCTTCATGGACGAAATCCTGGCAAGATCAGCAGCGCGCGTGCGGCGGTTCGCAGTGGTGTACGGTGTGGACTTGCGGCAGGTTCCGCAGGCTGCGCGGCGCTTCGGCGTTGAGGCGTGGCGACCCCTGTCGCTCCAGTTCTATTATCGAAAGCGCCTCATCAAGGTGGACTGTGGTACTGGAGACACGGCGCGTCTGACCCGTCCGGTGCCGAGCGTGCAGCAGGTGGTGGACCTCTTCGAAGTCGTCTATCGACAGGCGTTGCGCGGAAAGGGTCTCGCGATGGCGCCGTTCCGACTCTAGCGCGGACTGTGGACGTATGCTGGCGGCCTCGGAGGTGTAGGATGCAAAACGTCAGCCCCGCAGCTTCAATGCATGGCGGGATTCGCTCGTGCGTCATTCATGCAGCATTCCATATGCTTTGATGGCTGCTGCGAACGTCGACTCATGCTATGAAGCTCCCGAGATCGTAAGAATGCCAGGTCCAGGGCGCTGCATCGCCCAAGTGGACCGCAGTTGCCACTCACGAGGGAGCGTGCGTCGACCACGTATACCGAAGCGCGCGGACGCAGAAAGCTCCCCGTCTGTGGAACAGCTGGAGCCACAAGGGTGGACACGGCAGCGCGAGCCGCACCTGGCCACGAAATGTTCATGAGTGCACGGGTACGGCTCGCTGGTGAACGCCCGCTCACCGGTCTCGCGGCAACTGACATACTGCGCAAGGCGTCGTAATCACTGGCCAGTGCCTAGACGTATGTATGCATGGATACATGTGCGCGTACGTGCGCTCAAGCGTCGCTCACGCAGTCTCCTGGATACATTCGACACCAGTCTGAGACCAAGAAAAGGCGTCATCGACTATATCAACAGGAACGATGTGCGGTACACTGCACGCAGACGGCACAGCGTGCTACCACATCGCCGTAGTGCGCGCTCAGAATGAAACCTTCGGATGCTGCGTCAAATTTTGGTGTCTGGATTTACCCCGGATACTTCAAATGCTTTGTCAGGTGCGCCTGCTTCCTATTTGTCGCACGTATCCACATTCGAGACTCGTTTCCTATTCATACTGAGAACAGCGTGCTTCTTGTCCTACCATGCATCAATCGGCAGTGTAGATGCGCGTGCACCTTCCTCGGCTTCCGTTCGGGCTCGGAGCCCGTCAGCGGCACTCATGCAGGGTAGCGCTACCACCATCGCTGCTGGTCATACACAGCCAGTTGCTCCTGTGGGCGAACTGGATTTATATCGCACCACGGGATCGCAAACTGACCCAGGCTCGACGGTGACAGCTCCGGTGCCTCGCGGGCGATGAGCTCCAAAATGGCATCGTAAACGAAGCGCTGACCTCGATCACTCAGGTGAAGTCCATCGATGAAGAGGCCGGAACGTTCCGCTGGAGGCAGCTGCTCGATTTGCGTAAAGAGATCTAGGAGCAAGACTCGATCTCGGGGTCGAATCTGCGCAGCAACACGGCGACAAGCAGCCGCGTACTGTCTAGTTCGTGCACACATACGATCAGACTCAGTTCGTTGACCTGAGTCCGATGGCTGGTGGGCGTCGGGCGCAGCGCGCTCCGCTGCGAGACTGCTTTGGATATGGCGCCGCCGAGCTTCCTCGTCTACCCACGGTGGCGTCATCAGCAGAACACGAGGGTATCGAACAGACTCTATCTCATTCGCCTCCGATGCATCAGGTGCCGCTGCCGCTGCGAGCGACGGTGGCGTTCGACCGTGCTGCTGCCGCTGTGGATGCCTCTCGCTGGTCAGGGTCAGGGATGCGTCGTGCGAGCGCTCCAGTATGAGCCGAAGCATCTCATAAAGATTGCTTGCGTATTCATCCAGTGGAATGTACTGTGCAGTACCGGGTGCTGCGGCATCATTCGCTCCAAACCAGATCCCAACGAGCAGCAGACGCTCCTGTGCCACATCCGACAGGTGATGCCGGACCACTGGCAGCGCCCACCGCGTGTTATAACCCGACAGACCACGAAAGATGCAGTCCGCCGCACCGTTATATGCGTGAACGAGTCGCAGACCCCAGCCAACGGAGGTGTATCCAGCGTATTCGTTGATATCGAGGCCGCGACGTGTCAGCGAGTCACCCAGAAATAGCAGCACTGGAGTGGCAGCGGCCATCCGGCGCGCAAAGAGAGCCCGAAACTGCTCGGTAATACCGCCGTGAGCCCTGGACACGACGCCGCCCAGTGCGTTGAAGGTTCGTTGCCAGCGTAGCTGCCATGGTAAGCGCTGCTGCGAAGCTCGGGCGCTGACCGGTCGCTCCTCCGACTGGTTGAAGGTTGCCGCGTCGTGCGCTTGCGCGGGGTCTTCGACGCCCGCAGGCTGCTCGGATGCCATTAGCCCAGCTCAGTGTACTCAGTGACAAGCGTACAATCCATAAAGCGCACCAGCATAGCAGCACTCGAGTCGCTGAGCGGACAGTCGGACCTAAGGACGTTACGCTTGCAAGGCGTATGCGCTCGCACTCGACTGCAGTTGGTGCTGGCGCTGCGGCATGCCAAGCGGCATGCGCTGCGTACCTTGCTCGAGCGCACTACGTTGAAGCAGCGCATGGACGAGACTGCTTCATACGAAGTACGTGAACTATGCGAAACAGATCTTGAGCACGGGTTTCCAGAGTTGCTTGCCCAGCTTACACAGACGGGTACGCTGCCGTTGTCCTTTTGGCGCGAACGCTACCGCCTTCGCCAGCAGCTGCCGGGCACGTACGTGACGCTGGTGGCCGTCGAAAGCGCCACAAAGCGCGTAACAGCGACAGCAACGCTGCTTATCGAGTACAAATTCACGCGAAGCTGCGGGCAAGCCGGTCACATTGAGGACGTTGTGGTTGACGCAGCGCATCGGCGGCGGAACCTGGGCTCACGCCTCGTTCGAGAGCTGTGTGCACGAGCGCGGGACCAGTTCAAGTGCTACAAGGTTACCCTGGACTGCGTCGAAGAAAACGAGGCCTTTTATGCGAAACTCGGTCTGGAGCGGAAAGGTGTCCAGATGGTGCGCTACTTCCGTATTTGAGGCCCTGCACTGACCCAGCGTCCGGACGCAAATAACCAGTGCCGAGAGGTGTACTCGTCGTTGCTGCGACTCCTGAACTTTTCCAGACGATCTAGCATATCGCGGATGACACTGAATGCAGGCGAGAAGCTTCCCGTGATCAAGTCTAGAATTCGCAAAACCTTTTCATTGCAAGCAGCAACATGTCATAATGTTGCACGAGTATAACCATCGGTTTTCGTATTGCAGCGCACGAGGGACGACGACCCGTCCGCCCAGGAGGCTTGCGGGCACGCTGCTGCGATCGCTGGCTCACTCCTGGTGCTCAACGCGAGCGCCCCGGATTCTCCATATGTGTGGGATCACGAGCGTACCCAGTCGCTCGTTTCCTGGATGAAACGTGTGTGCACGAAGCCGCGCTCTCTGTGGTCGAATTCGCTACCTTAACCGTTGGCAGCGAAACCACCAGCTCGATACGTGTACTGAACTCACCGGTGTCGTGATGAAAACGCATTTTACGAGTTTTCGAGGGTTTGTGCAAGCTCGCACACCCTCGACAGCAAATGCTCGTTACCGATCATGCTTCGGATCACAACATGGATACGTTCAGCGTGCTTCTACGCTAGATGCCGCCTTTCTTCATCTGGATCGCCGCTTACACATGCGGGATATTCGGCCAAGGACGCCCGCATCGCGAACCCTGATCGCTCCAACTTGGTATCATGTATGTTCAATAGAGCGAAAACGTTTCGCAACCATGTAGGTTCAATGAATACCCAGGCGCAGACGCCTCCCAGCCTGTTTTGACCAGCGGCCTGCTATCGGTTTTGATTTACCCAGGTGCACCTGTAGTCTGGGAGGCTGCCCACAAAGTTGGATCGCGTCAGTTCTGCGGATCTGGCCTTCAGCACCGCACATCGTCTGATATTGATGGTGGCGTTGAGGTCTCGGTTCTTGATCTCCTTGCGTGCAGTGCCACTGGTTGAACGCACGATTGCAAGAAGTTTTAGAACTCGTGCTCGCTGTGCCACTAGAGACTCGCCTATCCAACACCTCTTCTTCTGCTTCTTCGTCGTCGTCGCTTGTGCTTCTTCTTCGCTCGATCGTCAGCAAGAAGAGGATTTTTCGGCAGCGGACGATAACGGCCCTTCAGGATCCCCGACTTTCACGCCCATAACTTTCCCTTGCACTCCTTATTTCTTCAAATGAACACACCTTGAATGCATCAGCGCTAACCAGCGAGACAGCCTTTGATGAAACGCATCTAGGGATTGGAAAACAATTCAGGAGCATGTCAAGGACGCGACGATGCGGGAATCGCGCAGGCATCGATCGGGCGACGCAGGCGGGTGCACACGCTCCAGTTCACACTGAAATGCAGGAGCAGGCGGTTGAAAGGCCGTCGTGTGGGCAACAACGTGCTCTGCGTTGCTTCGGTGGCGTTCATAGCAAGCTGTTCAGGTACGGAGTTTGTGAGGTCTGGCTTGGCCCAGGTGTGAGCAAGCTCTGCTCATAAACGTTATCTGTAGTCGGTACGAAGACGATGTTCTTGAACGCAGGCTGTGTGCCACGTCGTAGTGGGCCTGGGTCTCAGGCACGCCCTGTACGAGGTCTCGGACGTGAACGCAAGCTGCGCTGGAGCGCCCGGTTCGCGAGGCGACGAGTGGCGTTTCTTGACATGCTGGTACTTCCCAGTGATATGCTGAGTGAACTGGGACCACAGCCAGTGAGCCCAGTCATTTGGGTTGCCTCTTTGTTGAGCACGGTCCCGTTCTTCGTCGGACTGGTAGTGTTTCTGAAAGCGATAGCGCGACAACGATCCTGTGCGACGTGCAAGGGCTCGGGTTTGGTCGCCACCGACTCAGCGAAGCTAGAACGCTGCCCACGGTGTGGCGGTTTTCTTCCATGGCAGCACTGGTGGCGATTTTTCACAGGATGACTTGTCGCTCTGTAGACCAGGACTCAGAAAAGGATCAAGGCCCCTGGGCGTTTAGATATGCGTCTGCCCAGCATCCAAGAACAGACTTGATCGGTGAGCAACAAATGCTCGGCGATACTGCGGAGATATTCTGTGCTCCTGTCGCTTGGTGCGCACCGCTCTAGGCCGCCTGAGCGTTGCAGCGTCCAGATTGTCTGGGGCGCGCGTCAGGCACTGCTGGAAGACCCGTACCAATGCCCTGCGAGCTGGTAGGCTGACACCATCCCTGCTACAAGAATGATGATATCAAGCATGATGCGTACCCAGCGTTTCTCTCGCTCAGACGCTAGCATGAAATATGGCTGAAACGTAGAACAAGCATGCGAATATCTCCGCGAGATTTGCGTAAAGGACAACGCTATGCGCTCTGACGAACCAGAATGGCACTCGAGCTGAGCATTCCCTGACGCCGTGACGGACGGTGCTCGGTGGACCAGTTCGGTACGCGATCAATGGGCAGGCAAGTCACCCATCTGGTGGTGATGTCCTTGCGTTGCGGGGTGGTCGCAGCTGCCCAAAGTGCAAAATCCACTCTGACCTGGTTTGGACTTGCTCGGAAAGGCGCTCCCACAGAGCACATGCTGTTTTGTTCTCGAGTTGCAGCAAACACCGGCGTGCTCCTGTAATTTGACAGCAAACGCTCCGTTGTCAGCAGTTGCCGCGCTAGCGTCACGCGGTTGCGAACGAAGGCTGGTTTCCAGTCAGGCCGATCCCGAGGCTGCCTCGCAAACTTGGTACCACGACGAGTACGCACGATCTGAACATTCAGGCGCATTCTGGATTTCGAACCTGTCCAAGTCGGTGGTGCAGAGCAGACTACACGGACGCGCACCCACGTTGAGGCCGGCTGCCGGGAGCTCAGTCTCTCTGCTTCCGCAAATGCAGCCGCGCTGCCCTCGCCTCCCGGAGCGCCTCGCTGCCCTGTGGAACAGAGCCATGTACGCACCGGCGACGTTTCTTACGCCAAAACTTTCCGAATTGTTGACGACTATGCACAAAGTGCGCCACTGCACCCGCCACGCGGCGGCGACACGGGCACGTCAGCCACAAAGAACCCGTAGCGTGCTTCGCCTGGATGCCTGCCGCCGGTACCTGGATATCAAGGCCTCGTCGATACCGCGCCAAGCGTTAGCGGTGCGCTTAGCACGCATCGATTCGTTCAATGGATACAGATCCAGATCCGTAATACAGTACCCAGCATGGTACATATCCTAGCGCTGGAGGAGGCGCTCACGTCTCAAGTTGTCGCGCGCCCGCTCATCATATTCAGGCAAAGCGGCCTGTAACGGCGCTGTGATCGCAAAATGCGCATACAGGAATCGCTACCCTCGAGCCGACGCCCTTTGTGCGGTACAGAAACGCAGCGCTAGCTCTATGAACTATCTGCTCCAGCGGTTCAGGCGCAAAGGCGGATACGGAACAGCAGGCACTAGGCACACACGAGAGGACGTGAGAAACGACCAGAATATCTGAGAAGAAGTATAGGTAATGTAACTCGGAGGTAGGGAATTCGGTGGATACTTCACCGCGCACTGAAAAAAAACAGAAAAAGAAAAGAAAGGAAAAAGCGCGTAATCAGAGAACGCTGGCCTAAGTAAACGTTCTGTCAATGAAGAAAAATCGAAATCGCTGCTTGCCGGTGGGCGCTCAGGCAGCGCTTCGTGGTACGCGCTGCAATCACAGCGGCGGCGTTACAGGCACGCGGCGCGCATGCAGCGCACGTCACGCTCGGGACAGCGGTTACGGTTGCGGGAATTTGAACCCGGCGCATGGATCGCGTTGTTGTTGAGCCTGCAGCCGTTGCAGCTGCGGGCGAGCGTGCGTATCGTTGCGCGTTGTATTTGCTCTCTGGCTCTTTCAAGCAGTCTCAACAGATAACATGTCTCTGCAGACACCTCCGCACTATCGTCGTCCTCAGGGAATGCGCTCACCACTTGCGTACGAAAAGGAGAATGTGCGCTTGACGCCGAACAATCTCACGCGAATGAACGAGTCTTTCGCTACGCCGTTCAAGGAGCTTGCAAACTCCCCGATGCGGCTGGAGGACAAAGCCTTGCTCGTCAAAAGGATACAGGAGGAAGCCTATAAAGCGAAGCAGCTCAAGCTCCTGAACGCTACGCTCATTTCTCGTCTGAGGGAAACCACTCTCGAGCTGGAAGGAAACAGGGAGAGGCTGCATCAAGCGGAGCAGCGCGTGACGCACCTGGACCAGCAGGTCAAGACACTGGAAGCGCAGCTCCACGACAAAGACGTGGATCTCGTCTCCGTTAGCAAACAGCTTGCACTTCAGGAGCAAGCAAATCGCGAGCTCCAGGCCTACATGCGGGAGCTGGAAGAGCTCAGGCTCGAGGTCGTTGCCTTGCGTGAGTCAAAGCAGCAGGTGCTGGTGGATATGGAAGGACTGCGTTTCGAGAAGGATCACGAAATGGAGCTACTTCAGAATGACATGGAAAAGCGCCAACAAGCTCGAGAGAGGGAGCTCGCCGAGTTACTGGAGACGGTCGCAACATTGCGGCGCGAGCAGGCACAGCTTCGGAGCACACTTGAAACCATTGAATGCAAGAAAAATGAAGTTGCTCTTACTCTTGACCGCATGTTTGGCGAAGTCCGAGTCTACCGGGAGGCGTGTCAGCTGCGCGATCAAGAAAATCAACAGCTACGCAACAGGAACCTGGAGCTGGAAGGCGAGCGCACCCAGTTACTCTTGGAAATAGAGAGGCTTGGCAAGCAGATTGAGGCCCTGCGTATGGATCTGGAAACGACGCGTCTCAAGAGCACGTTGTATTACAAAGTTCGCAGTCTGTTGGGTAATCTATTCACTTACTTTACACGCAGTAACTAGACTCATTGAGAAAGATACGTAAACGGCGCGTGCGCTCCACGCCAGACCGAGGCGTAGCAGCGAATCATCCGTACATGGCCCCCGATGGGACACGCTATTTGTGGCAGCGGTCCGCGAGAAGAAAGCGATACCGTCGCGCTCGTACTTGCTGCGTTTATGCGTATATGAGTGGATGACGCAACCCAGGCGATCGAAACGTCTACAGCCCGGGCGCGAAAAATGAAGCAGACTGAGGGTAACGGCCGTTTGCGGATCAATCGCAAATGCACCCTGGAGGCGCACCCTGCTGACGTCGTACGATCACGTTGCCGGTCCAGAAAAGTGGGAATTCACGCGAGGCATTCCTGATGTGTCGACAGAGGCAAATGACAGGCTGGTGGCGGTGGAGGAGCTCGAAACGCTTCCGACTTTGGACGGGACATCGTCGCCAGCGCACGAGTCGCGTAGCTGCGTCCGAGTTCATCGTTTGGCGCTCGGCCTCGGGCTGACGGATATCGTATCGTAAGGCTGGTTTACGCATCATGTCTGTCTTCGTTGCATCTTGCGCTCCTACGTGTTCCTCAACGGACCCGTATAGAGCAAAGCAGACGACGCCCTGTCCGAATACTAACGCCTCGCCGCCACATGCGTTTCTTCTACGCGTCTCCCATATGTCACATCAAGGGTAATGATGGCATCGTAGACACGTTTGACCTGCATGGAGTCACCAGGGATCGACGGCCGGCCTCTCCGAGCAAGAAACAAGCATTCGACCGGCGTCGCGAAGCGCATGGACGGTGCTTATCCCAGGTCTCTCGTTCACAGATACAATGCGGAGCGAATGAAAATCCATATACAGGCATTTCGTGAAATCTCGACCCGAGTCGAGCAACGAGACTCATTCTCAGCCGCTCACCGTAGATGAAGAGATGGACCTGGAGATGCCGGGCTGAAGAACCTCATTGCCGTCGATGCAACGCTGCGTCAAGGAGACACAGCTAGAGACCTGAACGGAAAACAGATGAAACGAGGCAACGTTACCGGGGCTCGTCATAATCCGTAGTCGGGCATGGCAGATGCCGGGACGCATACCAACAAATGGGATGAGGTCGTCGGGACCGGTCTCGACACTCTCGACATCGTACTGAATAGTGGCACATGGTTTGTGCGCTTCATGTAGAGAGACTATCAATGTGTAAATCGCTCATGCGGACGAGATTTTTGGCAGGACAACACGAGACCGCGCCAGAACACCAGCGATTTCAGTTGTTCAAGGGCGAGAAGCTCGCATTCGCCTACTTGTTCAATGCCTTGGAAAAGCAAGTAACTGACAAGTCGCGTTGTTAGGTAGTGACCCACGGCGCCGAGCACGCTGTAGCGCGCAAGGGCTGCTTTCGCGCTACCTCGTCCATAGCCTGCAACGAGCACGGGGATCGATTCGAAACGATTCCCATGGATGCGTCCAGGACGGCATCCATGAATCATGAGCAGGAGCGCACGCTGCAACAAATAGAGAAGAAGAGCGCCAAACAGAGACGGTTGCAAGAGGTGATGTAGAATACGCGGACCGGACCTCAAATGGCGAGACAATCGTAAGCGAGAGGCTTGCTATGGAATGACTCCAGAGCTGGCAAGCATGCGCGCAAACGTGCTTCGCACTCAGCCTTGAACGCGTCAATGAACATCCAAAAACATGTCGTGCTTGCAGAGCGCCCAGCGGCTCTGTGTCGAGGCAAGTCTCTGACGGAATCGTTCAGTACCCAGTTTGGGCATCGTGCAGAAACGTTGCGATCTGGCGATGAGCGAAAATCACTGGTCACGAGAGACGGGATTGGATCCTCGCCTGGAGCAAGGCATTGGCATGGTCGGGTTCAGCTCTGTCACGAACCGCTGGAGCACCGTCTTCACACAACGGGAACGATTTTGCGGGGTTACCGGTCGACGAAAATTCGTGCCCCATGGTTATCGATAACCGATTCCAGCACACTTGTTCTTCACGCCGTATCAGAAAAGAGGCGCGTCTCATATGCAATGCTCGTCATATCGACGCATTCCACGACGGGGTCCAGGGCCTGGGCGGGTCCCCGCTGAGCCTCGGCGTCGACGACGTCGCGCGCACTGTGCGCAACGGCACGAAGGCGGTTGTGCGGCACGCCTCAGAAATACAGCGCGTACGGCACTTTTGCCGTTTCGCATACATATCCACGCATCAGAGACGCGGTCCTTACCGAGTACCTGGGCAGACTCGCGTCCTGCACACGACGCCAGCACAGAGTCACGTCGACGGATCGCAGCCGATGAGAGCAGTTGCAGAGGATGCCTCCGAGGACCCGTGAGCGATTCCTCCACAGCAGCCGCCACAGCAGCCGCCACCACGGCCACTTCCATGTACGATGGTTCCGCGAACGATACCGGGAACTGGCCCCCATCGGGCCGTGTTACGCGTCAAATACAACGCGGAGATTCTTTCGACAGCGTCTACCGACAGCAGAAGAAGCAACGCGCATCCGCGTTTCATCGACGTCAATCGCTCGCCTCTTCGACAAGCGCGGCATTTATGGCAGTGCCAACCTTCACGTAACGCCGCATCTCAAAAACCAGGGCCGCATCATCCACGAGCAGCGCTCCAAGTTCGGATGAAGCGTCATAAGGCAGCAGCCGTTGCAGGTTCATGTTGTAGCGTCGAAGTTCCTGAAATGAACGTCTCAGAACAGATGCACCGATCTCCCAGTTCGGAAAACTCCGCACGATAGCCTTACACACGAGTTCGAGCTGGGCCTTCCACTCCGAGCGGAACTCGGCCAACACGAGGCGCCAGTGCTCCGTCGACGGTGCGTTCGCTCTCGGTGACGATTCGGCCTTGGAGGAGGCGAGCGTCAGAAACTCCCCGAAACTGCCCATGAGCACCATCGCCGCCAACTGATTCGTACACGCCTCGAGCTCCAGCTCGAATTCCCGCTTCATTTCTTGCAGCGTTTCAAGGCCAGCGTCGGTGACCGGATCGCGCTCACGCTGAACCGAGGACGCCACCCGAGTCAGGCGTTGAACAATCGTTCCTAGCTGATTGATGAGGAACGCGTTCCTGTTCTGAGCCGTCTGAAAACGCTCCGCCATGCCATGCAAAATGCGATGCATCTCTCGTTGCTGCACGTGCAACGACTTGAGCACCATCGCATCCGATGAGGGCACGCGTAGCGCCAGCGTGAGCAGTATCTGCACGTAGTCTGCGTAGCGTTGCACAACGGCATGTATGCGCCGTGCGAGCTCAGTCTCCGGATCCTGTTCAGCACTGTATGCAGCAGCAGATATTTCGAATAGCAGCCGTGGATCCGCTTGCGCAAGGCTCGTTTCGTTCGCATCCAAAATTTCCTTCAGACGCGGAATGATCGCTAGTTCGACACGCGAGAAGAATATCTCGAGCAGCGCGAGTCCATTTGCACGTGCGTCGTCTCGCTGCGTCTGTCCGATTCGGGTGCACAGCAGGAGACCAACCACATCTGTTGTCCGGGCGAAATATTCTGAGAATCGCTCCGCCACATAGTCTCTTGCCTGCAGCATGACGTGCTCCAGCGTGGGCGACTCAACAGGTCCGAAAAAGTCCGCGAGAAAGTCCCTTTCAGAGCTGCAGATCGTTAGTAGCATCCTTCCAACCGACCAGAAGATGCGTTCTGGGGGAATGAGCCGCCCCTCGGCCTGAACGACGGCGAGAACTAGTGGAGGCTCGGCCAGCTCCTCCAGAACGGCTAGGCGCTGGCCGAGACCACTGGGAGTGGCAGCGCCAGCCGCGGTCCGGTCACCTGCCGCAGCGCTACCAGCTGTTGTACCAGCGCTACGCATTCGATCACCGCTGGTGGAGGTGGCGGCTTTGCTGTTGGACATCCAGGAGCTCGTGAACATCGACGGCAGACGAAACGACGTCGCGGTTGGCAGCAAGCGCTGCCAAACCGCCCCAAGGGAGCTCGACATTGACGGTGGAATCAGCAAGGTATCTTCGAGATTCTGGTCCGGCTCGTGAAGGGCCCAGAGTCCATCCAGGTACTGGCGAAAGAAATTCAGATACACCCGACTCTGCGTATTCTTATATGTTTGCGTGATGCTCTTAACCGCCTCCGGTGCAACGTCTTGCAGAAACTCGATGAAATACCTATATTTCAGGAGCATATTCTGTTGCAGAATCTGAATATTCGTATTCGGCTCCTCGAGACGACTCATTTGACCCAGCAAGAACGCCTGCAACCGAGCGACCACTCGACGCTGCAGCTCGTGCAGGATAGGTCGCAGGTCTTTGTAGGCCGCAGTTCGCTGTACATCCGGAAGGCTGGCGAACGCTAGCTTACTGCGAAAGCGCTTCACTTCTTCGAGGTAGACTTCATCGATCTGTGGGCGTGCTGTGAGCCTGCGTACGAGCGCTGGTGGTAGCACGACCTCCAGGGCGAAGGCTTGCAGGTGACCAGCCGCTTCGCGTGTTGTGTGCACGCGCTCGTTCCAGCGCTGACTTTCTGCTTCATCGAAAGCAAGCCGACGTCTGCGGTCGTCCAGTTGCCCTAGAACTTGACAGAGTCTTTCTTCGGCGTCGGTGAAGAAGCCCTCGCAGCGAGCGAGTTCGGTAGCGGTAGTCTCGAGCAGCGGCTCGTCGGCAGCCACTCGTTGCAGCAGCTTCGATTCGAGCGCCCGCAGCTCTTGCTCGTACTGTAAGTAGAGTTCTTGCACGTGTTGCAGGGTGTCCAGAGACAGCGGCCTCTCGACCTGTGGCGCGTCGTCGAGTTCGCGTGCGAGTTTCTCCAGAAGCCGCCCTAAGTCGTCATCGAGTGCATCTTTCCCCAGAGGCGCTAGTGGTTCCTCCGGTTGGGCGATTCGCCAAGCCACGGCAAAGTCTTCCTCAGAGAAGAGGCTTTCTCCCATAAAGAGAGGTCGGTGGCTCTCGTTCGTGTCCCCCGAAGAGAGACCGCGTCGCTTAGAGCCAGGGTAGAAAGGCTTCCGCACGGAGTTTTCGAGGCCTACGGTCGACGACTCTACCAAGAGCACCCTGGTTGTGCAAGTGCTAGCAGTAACCAGCGAAGACAAAGCCGTCCTCCTTTGGAGGCGTCCACGTTCTACCAGCCCCAGTCCAGGCGTGCAGCTACGCACTGGTGAGGCAGGCGTTGCATTCGTTCGTGACGGGCCGCCCGCACCATACGGGTGCCACACTGTTGCGATCCCGCAACAAGCGTCGTGTGTTCATCCAAACGACAGGTCCGCTGATACAGGTCACGCGCTTTCTTGATTCGTACGTGATGCTGCGGCGTGCATAGCCTGTGTTTACGCATACGATTTGCGGTGTCAGGTCAGGCATGTCTGAGCACAGGATGCACGCTGGTGGATGCTTCTCATCGACACGCGCGCCGTCACCAGCACATAACGTCGCATATATCGCGTTTCCCAGAGCGAGTGCCCGTTCTCCAGCACATTCGTCGCATCTTTTGAACAGGAAGAGCGCTGTTCACGCATCTGCTGGCCGGATCCGAATCCACCGAAAGCATCGAACGATGGATTCACCGGCATGCAAGACAAGTACCAAAGGCGCTGCTGCACGTTCCACACATCCACAGAGGAAGAATGAGACGAAGAAGAAATAACCGGTGAGGCGTACCCTGGCAACATTTGCCGATGATTTGGGCGCATTGCCTGACACGCCCATGATACCGATCCGAGAGTTGCAGCGTCATCCTGCGCCAGCGAGGACGGGTGCAATGCACCATGTCATCCTATATCCAATTATGTCTCATGAGCGAATCGGGTCATGCGTGACGCCTCGGCTGTCGACGGCGCGCGGGTGGCAGCGTGCACCCGCACACCAGGCGGCACGATGAGGTGTCGCGAGTCGTGCCGTTGACGAGCACCCCTAAACCGTTGACGAACGGTACAGCAGCGCTGGACCGCTCAGTGCATCACTTGACACCACGCGATGCCTCGATCAGCGACAGTTTCAGAACGAGCCTTCGCTCATGAACCCTGTATACTGCCTGGTGCTTTTGCCATGCGCGAATATCAGCGTCGATGCTACGGCACTGCACCACGGAATTGGAAGCAACTCGTAGAGTCTCTAGGACGATGTCGTGACATGCCCGAAATATCGGTGTAGAATATACACAGGATCTCGATTGAGCGGTACAGCGGCAGCGATCAGGGTGCTGAACATGGCTTCTTTGCGATCGATCACCGACCCTCGCAGGGATGATGATGGTGCATCGCGCGGCGAGCGGATACTTCATCGATTCCAGAATGAATGACCCGTTAGGCGTCCGTGCGAGGCTTCACAGCCGCAACCAACGGATTCCGGAACTAAAACGTTCCAGAAAACCTGGCGTTTGTGGATGCGCAAACGCGGCTGGTGATCAGAGCAGCATCCTGACGGCTCCAGCAGATGCCTCAAGGTGACACATCCCTCTACGCAGTACCATTGCGTTCCCATCAGGTGCGATCATGGAATCGACCAAGACGCCTGCGGAATCGCATTCGCTGCCAATGATAGAGGCTGCATACGCATCGCTGCTGCAGAAGCGCCTCGCTTTGGCACCAGCACCAGCACTAGCACCAGCACTAGCACCAGAGCACCTCGCCCGATCCGCAGACGCTCAGCAGCGAGGCGCAGCGGCGTCGATGCTGGCGCCACCGCGCGGCCGTTGCCCGGACTGCGTATTGATGTAGCATTTCAGTACGGCCTGCACGTTCGACCTTATCTGCGCCTGCGGAGGCGTCGGCGGCGGTTTCGTAACACTCCAGCCTTCCTCGAGGACGATCAGCAGACACCGTGACTCGTGGTGGTGCTGTGCGGTGCTGGGCTTCGTAACGGCACGCAAAGCAGCATCTACGTAGCGGCGCTAAGGTTCGGCTCATACGCGGTCTGGGCGCCGTTCGAGCTGCGACACGGCGTGTGTGCCTGGGTCGTGAAAAGCGCGCGTGGGACGCTCAGACTTTAGATCTGCGGAAGATTCATGGAAAAACCCGTAGCCGACGGGCTTGAGGGACTTGAGCTCGAAAAAAAGCAAAGTCATGCACCAGGTTCCGTCGCGCTCGGGAAGGAAAAGCCGGCTCGCTCTGCTGCAGCGCAGGGATCCGTGTCTGCGGAGACAAAAAAACGTGTCGAGCGAGAGACGAAAGAAGGAATAGATTGCCGCAAGGCAGATAACTTTAGTGCCTGGTACCAGCAAGTGGTGATCAAAGCGGAGCTCATTGAGCTCTACGATATCTCCGGCTGTTACATCATTCGACCATGGGCGTACGCCGTCTGGGAGAAGATCGTCGAATTTTTCGACGCTGAAATCAAGAAACTTGGCGTCCAGAATGCGTATTTCCCTGTCTTTGTTTCCGAACGTCGTTTGCGAACAGAGCAGGAACACCTGGAAGGGTTTGCCGCCGAGGTGGCCTGGGTGACCAAAAGCGGCTCCAGCGAGCTCGAAGAGCCGATCGCCATCCGCCCGACGTCGGAAACGATCATCTATCCGGCGATGGCGAAATGGATACGATCACACCGGGATCTACCCTTGAAGCTGAACCAATGGAGCAATGTCGTGCGTTGGGAATTCAAACACCCGACACCCTTCATTCGTTCACGAGAATTTCTGTGGCAGGAAGGCCACACCGCCTATGCCGATCGATCAGCAGCTGACGAGGAAGTGCTCCAGATTCTCGAGCTCTACAGGCGCATCTACGAGGAGCTGCTTGCGGTTCCCGTGATCAAAGGCATCAAAAGTGAGCGGGAGCGGTTCGCTGGCGGCCTGTACACAACCACCGTAGAGGCATTTGTGCCCGCAAATGGCCGTGCTGTACAAGGTGCAACGAGTCACTCCCTGGGCCAGAATTTTGCCCGCATGTTTGGAGTGTATTACGAAGGCAAAGACAGCGGAGAGAAGCTCATGCCTTGGCAAAACTCATGGGGTTGCACAACACGCACCATTGGTGTTGCCGTCATGGTCCACGGAGACGACAGAGGCCTCGTATTGCCCCCACGCGTGGCACCACTGCAAGTGGTCATCGTGCCCATCATCGTGAAGAACGCCGCAGCAAACGTATCCCAAGTATGCGAGGTTCTCTGCCTGCGACTCCAGCGTGCAAACCTGCGGGTGAAATTCGATGATCGCCCCGAGAAGACCCCGGGATGGAAATTCAACGAATGGGAGCTGCGAGGCGTCCCGCTGCGCATAGAAGTCGGCCCTCGGGATGTGCAGTCGAAGACGATCACCATTGCACGCCGAGATACCATGGAGAAGCGAAGTATCCAGTTGGTAGATTGGGATGCGCTTGAAGCAGACGACAGCTTTGGCAGGGAAATTGCGAAAATCCTCGACGATATCCAAAAGAGCATGTTCGAAAGGGCTTCTGCTGAGCGAAACGCGCGCATTCGCAGTGTCGCAAGCTGGGAGCCGTTCATGAAAGCCATCATCGAACGTTGCCTGGCACTGACACCATGGTGCGCTGAAACCAACTGCGAGGAGCAGGTTCGTCAGAGAAGCATGCAGGACTCTGTGAGCTATCGTGAGCGCCTGGCCAACGAAGTCGACCCTGCAACCGCGGACACTGTCCTCTCTGGTGCAGTGAAAACGCTTTGCATGCCCTTCGCGTCCGAGCTGGAGCGGCTGCGTCTCGTTGACCGGTCAGAGTACGAGGCGCCAGCGCCTGGCAAACAGTGTTTTGCATGCGACGCAGCAGCAAAGCGCTGGGCACTCTGGGGTCGTAGCTACTAGATACATGTTTTAATCAATTTAAATGAGGCTCGTGACCTGAAACCCACACGACATGCTGCACTCCTTGTCTGAACAGACGCGCGACGCCGAGCTATGCGACATGAAGCTGTCGCTGCGAAGCGTCGACACAGCGACTGTATACGCGGTGCTCGCGTGCAACAGAGGCACCTTTCTGGCGTCCGCGAAAGGACCACGCTTTCAGCAGCGATGCTGTTTTCGTGGTGGTGTCTCGGCGGATGCACCCGGATGCCGGTGGATGCGCGCCAGCTAACGGTCACTGGGCAAACGGCTGTTATTCCTTAACCGATACGTTTACGTTCCGCAAGCGCGAACCCTGGATTTCTCATACAAACTCATTCTTGGTCAATCTGGTAAGCAGACAGCATTGTTAGACAAGCACACGCAGCCGCGCGCACCGCGGCAGTCGACAGACGCAATACATGGGCGTCAGCGCTCCCAGCCGGCGAACAGCAACTGTGCTGGACGCTCCATGAAGCAGCGCAAACCGGCAGCTGTGGCGCGATTTACCAGCGCTTGCTCGCAAAGCGGCCCGCACACGCTGCACCGGCTTGTCTGCTCGCAAAAGAACCGAGAACACCAGCTCCTATACCCGCGTAGCGGCTGGTGCACAGACCGGAACCGCTTTGCTGGGACACCACGCCTCTACGTCATAGATGACCCGGATGCGAAGCGAGCACGACGGGCACTTGGCAATCTGTTCCCCACGCCGCATTTCTGCGACTGTGAGAACGAATAGGTCCCCACACGGGCAATTGTACGTGTACCTCTGGGCATCTTCTTCATAGTTCATATCTTCGATCTCGACTTCGTCGTATACATTAGTCTCTGTTTCCATTCCCTGGTCGTTATCCACGAAGCGTTCGCTCGAATGACGCACCCGGTGAATGCGAAGACAACCCTGAAAACAAACCCCTTTCAAAAGAAAAACGTTGCTGCCAACGGTGTACGGTAGTGGCGACCAGCGCCTAAGCCTTGACGTCTCCAACTGACGTGTAGACGCCTCGCCGTCTTTCTGGACCGGCCGCCTACAACTGGTTTCAATTGTTTCTCATATAGTTCCACTTTGAGAGGGTGTCCCACAAAGTTCACTCTTGTCCACTCTGGAGGTCTTTTCTCCATCACCGCACATCTCCCTACATTGATTGCTGCGTGAGAGTCTCGGTTCGCAAATTCCATACGTCTCTTGCCATCACTGGTAGTACTTACTAGTGCAAGCAAACCACGCACTTTCGCTCTCCTTTCCATTTGATCTTCCGTCAGCGCTCCGTACTTTTTTATATCCTCAGGGCTCCGCTGGCACTTTTCCATCTCCACTCTCTAAAGAGTACACCCCAGTTCATGGTGTGTATAGGACGTTCGGAAAGCATCTACAGGTATCGTGACGAAACGCCGTGCACACTCCTTGTGCGTTCTTGTCGTTGGAGCTGGTGTACACTCCAGAGGGTGGAGATGGAGAAATGCCAGCGGAGCCCTGGGGATATAAAAAAGTACGGAGCGCTGACGGAAGGTCAAATGGAAAGGAGGGCGAAATTTCGTGGATTGCTTGCATTAGTAAGTACAACCAGTGATAGCAAGAAACGTATGGAGTTCGTGAACCGAGAACTTAACGCGGCAATCAATGTAGGGAGTTGTGCGGTGATGGAGAAAAGACCTCCAGCGTTGACTAGAGAGGATTGTATGGGGCAACCTCTCAAAGTGGAACTATATGAGAAAAAAATGAAACCAGTAGTAGCTTGGCGGCCCAGAGAGGCTGGGAGCCGTCTGCACCTCAGCTGGAGACGATTTGTCCAAGGCGCGTTCGCCGCCACGACTACACACCGCTGGCGGCAGCGGTTCTCTTTTGAAAGGCGTTATCGGACTAGCCTCTGATTCATCAAGGATGGTGCTGTTTGAAATTGAATATCGAGTGCGGCTTCCTCGGGAGGAGATGTGGAGCCTACGAGAAGACCCTGAGTTTTTGCGTTGGCAGTATGAGCACTCCTCCGATATGAGCAACCTGGAAATTGTGGAGAAAAACGTCGACGCAGCCGACCCCGACCGCATAACCGTGACGTGGCGGATAACACCTAGCGTGCCGCTGCCGCAGTTTGTACTTGCGTACGTTGGCGAAGGTGCTGGCATCTACATCGAAGACGTTCACGAATACCGCCTGTCGAAGCCGTACTACATCAACTTCCGCAGCCATCCGAATATGTTTCAGGAGTACACTGAGACCAGGGGTGAGTGCGAGTTCGTTGATGAACCTGCTGACTCCGCGGATGCCCAGGCTGGAACACGCGTCTGCATCCGAGGAGAGGTGATTGTGAACGTCCCGCTTGTGGGGCCTTACGTCGAAAACTTCGTGGTGAATAACTTGCGGAACTTTTACACGGGGTTTCCAGACCTGGTGCATTCATATGTAGCGGCCAAAAATGGACGTTTGAACCCCGACGACAGTCAGATGTGGTTGAACCCGGAGTCATCGGTGCATGTACAACCGAATACCGCAGAGGCAAACGAGGCGAGTGCCATCCACGGGGCTGGCGCGGATGTGGCCCCTGCTCTGGCGGCTCTGCAGCGCTCGCTACCGCCATCGGTCGACGCGTCACTGGCATCCGTGCCAGTGGCTTCTGGCGCCCCTGAAGCGATCCCAGAGTCCATACAAGCGCCAAGCAGATCATGGTGGCCATGGCAATGAATTGCGTACCCGCCGGTGCCTTGTGGTGCCTCTGAAGTGGCACCAGAGACCGTGCACGTCCCAAGCTGATCATGCTGACCATGGCGCTGAACAGGCGGCGCAAGCCACCGTTTGAATCGATTGTCGTGGTATCATGCATACATGACGCAATATTTATTGGGGGCAATCATCGAAATGTGAACGAGAGTATTGGGCTACTCGCGTGCTTGTGGAGCACCAATGCGCAGAACTCTTGGAGATGGGACGGTGCGAATCAGAGGCTCTCCATTGTAGCGTATGCTCTGCGAAGGGTTGATTCCGCTTGCGATTCCCGAGCTGCGAGCACCAAGTACCCTGATGTACGCTATTGCTTAGGCGGGGAACGGGAGCGTTCACTCGTCGTCGAAGCGAATTCTCCCGCGACAAAGATGAGTATTCGCATGGAGCGCGCACCGCGAGTCGCCTGCGCAGTCTGTATGCCGCCATCCTGTCCCTGGAGGATCAACGAAAGCGCGAACCACCAGCAGTTCAGTCAGAGACGTCATTACCATCGAGCTGGGGTTTAAGAACGCACGAGAAATCGTTCCAGCGATCGAGCGCGTGTTTCTCGGGGGAGATGTCTGGAAACGTCAAGAAGAGGAAGGCTTCACGCACCACGGCACGTCATTCGCTCCCAGGCTGCAATGTCTTCATGATGCCCCGAAGTGCGCGTCAGTTCGCCGGATACCGGTGTCGCTCATGACCTGGGGAACGATTCCTCGCCGCTGGTGGTGCCCATGTGGCCACGAGTTGTGCGGCTGTTTCAGGAACAGCGTAACGTAACGCAACGCAACGCAACGTAACGCAACGCAACGCAACGTAACGCAACTGCGCATTCTCGAGCGCGTATGGTGAAGGAAGCGAGCTGTTGCGTGACAGCGCCTGCCGCGTACCCTACGCTGTCGCGACCCTGAGCCTTGTTCAAGTCTGGAGAACGTGTGCGTCGCGAAACGAGCGGCCAGATGCAGTGCGACCTGTCGCGCTGGCAATGTCGTGCTGTGGTTATCAGCGGATATTGACGCGAACGCCACGGCATTGTAGCAGCGTCTCTGTAAACCATACGGCCGCTCGTCGGCTGTAGTACGTGCTTTATTCTGCCACGGACGCGTGCTTGGTGCAAGCCAGCGTGTTCTTATGCAGACCAGTTCATCCACAGAACAAGGCTGATGCATGTTTCGATTTGAGTTTTGATATCGCTGACCATTGGGGGTATGCTTCCCGAAACGGTCCCTGTGTCATGCAGGTTTACGCCCGCCTGACGACCCGGTGTTCGCACCGCACTGCGACCAAACGCGCGGCTCCATCAGCTTGTCTGGCATCACTCAGAAGCTGGACGAGGCGGCCTGGCGGGCGCGTTCGTGGCTTGCGTCCCCGGCGCAGCTGCTCAACTAGATTGCAGCGCATGCGGGCATGCACGACGTCCGCGCTCTCTTGTTACGCACACTGGGAGCCAGGTATTCGCAAGAGCTCACGCGAGTGGCGGGCGCGCTTGGTGTTTGGCGCGTAGCCGAGCGCTGCACCTATGCCCCGGGGCTTACAAAACGCATATCTGTGACCTAGCTCTGCAGCAATGCTTCTCACGGTGAGCCGCGTGGATCATAAAAAGTGTCGTTTTTGATTGCCCTGTCATCCGCGAAAGCAGCATGTTCAAAGCTTATTGAATCCTGGAAGCGACTGTTCTCGGAAACTGATGTTTCATCTCGAATCACCGGCGGCAGCGGCAGCGGTATTGCCTCGAGCCGTCACCTCGCCAACGCGTCGAAGAGCCGGTCGGCCGCAGAGCATTGAACGCGGCAACAATTGTCGTGCGAAACCAAATGCCAACGCTGGACACCGTTCAGCAGCTCTGTCTCTGGGGGGATCAACTGCGACGCGGGCGTAGCCCGAGTCACGCCACGCTTCTGGAACATGTTTGATGCCCCGAACGTCGCTAGATCGAATCAACTTGTATTCCTTCGGGAAACACATCCCGGTCGATTATGGTATGCAGATGCGTATCTGGATAGGCTGGGGTATCTTTCATTTCCTCTAGGAGCAGTTATGTATCCACGAGAAGCCTGATAAGATTCATCGATCTCACACCATGAAAAATCGACAAGCTTGGCACCCAGCAGTGCACTGTACGGACTCTCGCTGCCCACCAAACAGGAACACTCGTCTGGGGCTTGCGGAAAATACAAGCGCCTTGTGAAGCTACAGCATTTTCCATCCGCAGGATAGGCAGCACCTGCACATTCCACTGCGTACTCGCACTGCACGCATCGATCATGCATCATGCATCGTAATTCGATCATGCATCAAGCACCATAATTCGATCGTGCATCAAGCACCATAATTCGATCGTGCATCACCAGTGCCTACGCATCTGGCGCTGCCGCATTCTTTCCATGATAGGCGCTGCTGCTGCTGCTGCATGCGTGAGGCATCCGGTGAACGCCTGCGGGCATGCGTGCCGATCTGCCAATGGAATCTGTGGCTGGCTGGCTGGCTGGCTGGCTGGCTGGTGCTGCTGCGCACGCGCGCTTTCACCCAATTGTTTACACCACGGTGCCGAGCATTGGTGTCACCCAGCGGTATGCGCAGTCTCCAGCGTCTCTTGCCAGTTTGGCGTCAAAAGAGCGCGGTAGAATCGGTGGTTATCGCTCCACTAGTGCAATGGAGAAGACGCTTGGCTGCTCTAGCGATGCTGGAGCGCGAGTTACCCCAGTACCTAGACCTGGACTCGTGGCAAATGACGCTGGCACAGTTCATTCAGAGCCAGCCACGAAGAGCGTACACCATATCGCCCGAGTCGACGGTATTCGAAGCTGTACAGAAAATGGTAGCGCACAACGTTGGTGCTGTCGCGGTGGTGGAACCGGACGCAAACGATGCCGCACGACAGGCACAGCGGCTCGTTGGCATCTTCACGGAACGCGACTACTTGCGGAAAATTATTGTTGCCTCGAAGGCATCGAAAACAACCCCCATAGCTGAGGTCATGACCCAAGACCCGGTATGCGTAACGCCGCAGCAACGAGTCGGTGACGCGCTTCACCTCATGACGGAGCTCGATATACGACATCTGCCCGTCCTGGAGAGCCTGCCGAACGGTTCCCTGCTGACGATGGTTTCCATGCGCCAACTCATGCGCGAGGTAGCGGCTAGTCACGAGAAACAGGTCTCTGCGCTGATGGCACAGCTGCGGAAACTCTCGCTCCTCGTGGTCGACGATCGCTCTCCCGGGGACGGAGCAGCGACACTGGGTCCGGCGTCATCGACGACACCGAACACGAGGACGATCCACACGGGATCGGATCGCTTGAGCCTGAAATCCTGGTGGCAGCGCTGAACGCTTGAGCGCTTCACGTGCAACGGACGGGAATCGTGCCGGGCACGCGCTGCTGAGTGGAGGTCTCGTCCAGCAGGTGACGCACGGTACCAGTGCGCCGAGGTGGCGCTCGCAAAGCCACGTATAAAAAAACTTTCCCCGTACTCGACGCAGTATATGCTTTACGGCGACTCAGATTCGCAAATGTTGGCTCGTAGTCGTACGCATTGCCAAACAAGTCCGCGGATACAAAACTACCCAGAGTACATGAAGCATCCACGCGCAGCGCCTGCTCGCACGGGATGCTCGTACGGTGGCGAAAGCGGATGCCCGCGCTGCGTTGACATGTGCCCGACAACCGGTGAACCAGCGAACGCTGTTCGCGAAAAACAAAAGTGATGGCAAGTGTGGTATTCCAAGGACGCGCTGAGGACAGTATTCGGGTTTCGAGCACATCCTAGTGACCAGGGTGCAGTGCATTGAGGCCCCTGCACGAGCCAATCACTGACAAGTCTTATCGATTCGCGGGATGACGCGGTCGAGGAGGTATCATCGCCGAGACACCCGGAACGGGCGCCCCGGCGTCAGCAGAAGCAGCCGTGGTGCGCGCACTGCCAGCGCTGCTCAGGCCGCCGCTCGGTGCCTTCCACTGGGCCTTGGAACGTGAAGTGGTGGGTTTTGTTTCCAGCCGTGCGCCATCTGAAGGCGAGGAACTAAGCATCAACAGATTTCCCGGAGAGAGTTCAAATTCGGACGCATCCGCCATGGGCAAGAGGGCTGCGCTAGCGCCAGCTGCCCCTGCTCCTGTGCCAGCTGCTCCTGTGCCGAATCTGCTCGTCGAGGCGTCGAGTGCAGACGCGCTGCTGCGGCTCGTGTCGTCGATATGCGGCATAGCGCGTTGCGAATGCAACGCAGACTCGCCAGTGATGCCACCGGCTGCCGTGCGATGCGCCTCGCCCGCATGTTCACCTCTTAGCGCCGGCCCGCGGCCCGCTGTGCAGGACATATCTGTGGAGCACTGCTCGAGCGCATCCATGGGGACCAGGGCCGAAGCGGGCGCCTCGGCGAGGCGGGTACCTCGGTAAGTCACGTCCTTGCGCTCATCCTCAGACATTGGTGGATCCGAATCCAATGGCTGGGGCATGACAAAGTACGCTGCCGCAGCATTCGCGGAGGTTGAGATGCTTTTCCAGTACTCTGGTGTGCGTCCAGTATAGAGATAATCGCGCGGACTCGACCCGAGCAGGCTGGATGTTCCGGTGGGGAATCCTGAATGGTTGCCTCCTCCGAGCCAACCCGTATTCGTGCCGAACGAGTGCATCGGATGCGTCGTCCACGGCATGGTTTGTTCGTACGACATACCGCTCGGTGGCGACGAAGCACCGGTCGGATGCATCGCCATCACGCCTTGGATGTGGGCAGACGTCTGACCATTCGCTGCAGCAACCATTGCCATGGTATTGTGGTAGTGGCTGATCGAGCCAGCATTGTTCGTGTCTGCTGCTGGAGAGCCGTACGGATTAAAGTACAATGGAGATGAACCTGCGGTCATCTGGGCGAGGCTTTGGGGCAGGCCCTGGTGAAATGACATCTCGGCGGTCTCAATGGGGCTCGAATCACGGTGCATGTAAGAAAAATGCACCGAAACGTGATCCGCTCCACCCTCGAATACAGTTCCAAGACCGGAAAGCGCGCGTGTATCGCCACGCACAGGATTTGCCACCAGAATGTGTCGACTATCCGGATTCGTGTGCATTCCCGAGGTACCGACGGGCATCGGTTGGCTCGACCGCATGGTGCGGGCGCCTCCTGCAGGTGCATCACCGGCTCGTGGTCGCATGTTCATGTTCGAAAAATCGGCACTGGTCGAGGTCGAAAAAGCAGACTCCGAATGGGGGCCTGTTCCAACAGCCCCAAGCACGGGTCGCCCCATCAGCCGGTCTCCCATGATACCCAGAGCGCTCGAATGGGCACCAACCTGAGTAGTGTCGGCGTCGGTCGAGACGGCCGCCAGAACTCTGTCTTGACCATTGTAAACCTCGCACTCTGGGTGTTTCGCAAGGTACTTGGCGAGATTTTTCCGCAGCGGTGCGGCATTCCCAGTGACTTTGCGGCGCTCTATTCGATGCCAGATGGGCACGTGTTCATTGTCGACCATGGACGCGCGGACTTCGGGGTCAAGACGCTCATCCTGTCCATCGAATACCTCGCACTCGGGGTGCCTGCTCAGATACTTGCGCAGGTTCCGCCGCAGCGGAGCCGCATTCCCAGCGATTTTACGCAACTCGGCACGATTCCATATCGTCACGTGCATGTTCGCCTCTTCCTCTGATAGCTGCGACACGTCCTCTTGTAGCATCTTTAAAGTAGCGTGGTTCACGGGCAAGTTGCGAAAGATGGTGGCAGGTTCCGCGCCGCCGCCCAACGAGTCCGAGTCGGCCTGCGAGGGACTTGTCGCTCGCGAGCCCACTGTGTCTGCTCCGGGTTCGCTTTTCTCGGAACTTTTGCCCCCGTCGTGCACCTGGAAGGAACTGGCCACTGATTCCATTCCAACGTCAGGGGACAGCGGTGCGTCACCCGCGACAAGGCCCCCAAGCGCGGCTGCGTGCTGTTTCGAAACCGCAGCCGCTCGCAAAGCCCCCTGGGTCAGCCCGCCTCCCCCGTCTGGTAAAGCCTCCATGTCTTAAACGCGGGC
>Ga0080006_1145695_pt1 | contig 69317 bp, 58 predicted proteins | sample RS3BMetagenome_FD_69209 | JGI IMG/M metagenome (GOLD analysis project Ga0080006, IMG submission 69209) | Ferric oxide microbial mat and aquatic microbial communities from Rainbow Spring, Yellowstone National Park, USA - RS3B (SPADES... ... | reverse complement strand
ACTTCACGCCCCGCGGCATCCAGCACGTGCTCGACGCCGGCGCCGACGTGCTGGTGCGCTACCGCCTCGATGGTGTTGCGCTTCAGGACGACCGTGGCGAGGCTCTCGACGTGCTCGATGCTGTCACGCATCTCGACGTCGACCAGACGATGGACCTCGATGTCGCCGTCAAGCTCCCCCATCGCATCGCCACCGGGCGACTGGTCGCCTATCGCCTGCCCGACGATGCCGCGGACCGGGCGCGCGAGCGGCTCCGGCGTGACAAAGGAACGGAGCTGTCCGCGCGCGTCTTCGAGGCCGCCAAGTACGTGCTGTTGTTCACCACCGCCGCGCGCAGTCGACTCGATGCCGCGCATTGCCTGAGCGCCTACCGACTGCGCTGGCAGATCGAGCTGCAGTTCAAGAGATGGAAGTCGCTCTGCGGCTTCGACTTGTTGCCCAACTGGCGCGACGACACCACGCTCGCGTGGCTCTACGCAAAGGTCCTGCTCGGCGCCCTGCTCGACCGGATGGCCTCCATCCCGACCGAGCTTTCCCCCCCAGACCGGCACGTCCCCGTCGAGCGCCTCGCGGGCCATGTCGTGCGACCCGTGGAAGCTCACGAGCATCCTCTGGCCGCTGATGATCGCCGCGCTCCTGCCGTTCGCGCTGCCAGAAGCCCTCGCGCGACTGCCCAGCATCGTCCGTCGCCTCCGCCGGACTGAATCGATACGACGCCGAACCCAGCGCGAGCGATTCCGACGTCGCGAATTCATCCCGTGGGCGGATGCCGCGATGAGCTGCTAACGGCGATGCGGCGGGGGCCCGAGCACGATGAGCACCTCGTACGTGGCTCCCACCAGTCGAGCCGCCAGGCCGGCCGGCCCGATCGTCGTCTTCGTGGGGATCGTCACGCCCGGCCAGAAGTGGCCGCTCATCCAGACGTTTCGCAGGGCCTCGGCTTGGTGGCCCCTTCGCCCCAGGAGGCACGACGAAGTCGTTGCGTTCCTCGATGCTGATGCGTCCGATGAGCTGCCCCAGGACGCGTCGCTCTGCGGCGACGTAACCCCCGCGGTCGCTGAACAGTCCGGCCAGCGAGTCCGCAGATGCCCCGAAGACCTTCGGGTAGAACTGTGCCCAAGCCATCCACGGCCTTCCGCCATCCATGTCGACGCGCGTGGGCCCCAGGGCGCGTCGGATCGGCTGCGTCTGATGACGTTGACGAAGCCGTACGCATCGAGGTCGACCTGGTCGAGCCGTCCACCGGACGCCCGTCGAAGCTCGCTCGCCCTTTCGGCGATCTCGCCGGGGCTCAGGGGCGGATAACGGGCGGGATAGCTCTGCGCGGGCGTCTGCGCGGACGAGCAATGGGTGGGAAAAGACGGCGTTGCGACTGCGACGGTCGGCTCGGGCGCGGAGCGGGCGCGGAGCGGGTGACTGGCGGGCGAGGGGCCGGTGCCGGCGCCGGCTCGAGGCGCTGACCGGGCGCGGGAACGGCTGCAGGGGCAGCGCAGCTCAGAAGCACGGCGGAGAGGGGCGCGAGCCATCTGTCGCGCTGCACGTGGGCCCGAGCCAGCCTCTTTCCTCGCGAGCCGGTCATCCCTCGGAGGTCACTCCGACCACTCGGGTTACTCCGACCACTCGCGCTGCGGTCGCTGGGAAACGTGCGCTGCTGCTCAACCTGACCTTCTGGAGCAACGGCGCGGCACATGTTCGCTCAACGGTACGTGGCGCTGACCTGCACCCGCATCGTGCGGCCGCATTCGGCGGGGCCAAGGTTGCCGTAGCACAGGTCCTCCATCTCGAAGCGGCTGGCCCCCGTGAGCAGGCCGCGGAGCACGGGGCTCGTAAGGTCGTGACCGCCGCCGCGGCACGCATGATCTCCGCACGTCAGCACGAATAGCGCCGGCGCCGTATCGACCACGATGATTCGCGTGTGCTTCGGGTCGACGTTCGTGGCCCCTCGACTCTCCGTGACATCCAGCCGCAACGTCGCCAGCAAGGGGACCTGATCATGCAGACGCGGCGCGTCTTGCTCCCGCTGCCGGCGCTCCTCGAAGCGCACGGCGGCTTCGGAATGGGTACGGGACCTTCTCATCATCATTAGCCAGAACGTAACCATTGCGGTGCGATTGCGCGCGTTTCCTTCAGACCGGGAGCGTTCCGAGCTTAGGGGTAGGCGGGCGTCCTGCTAGGGGCATCGCTCGCCATGCCGCCCAGTTCGCAAGATCAGGACGTCGTGCTCGTCGGCGTGCTCCCGCCCGGCGCCTCCGACCTCGAGTTCGCCTCCGGCATGGAGGAGCTCGAGCGGCTCGTCTCGACGCTGGGCTACCGGACGATCGCTCGGGTGACGCAGGCCCGCAGCCACCTCGACGCCGCGGCGGTGCTGGGCGAGGGCAAGCTGAAGGAGCTCTGGCAGCCCACGGGCGGGGAGGGGGTCGTCGGCTCGCCGGCGCCGGTGGTGATGACAAGCTCGACAGGCTCGCGCCCGAGGAGCTCGAGAGGCTTCGCGGGCGCCTCCCCGAGGCCTGGTTCGTGTCGGCCCAAAACCCCGCCGACGTGGCCCGGGCGCGCGAACGCGTCATCGCCATCTTCGAGGCGACGTACGCGGAGGCGGAGATCGTCGTCCCCTACGATCGCCAGGCGGTCCTGAGCGAGATGCACGAGGCGGGGCTACCCGTCGAGTTAGCGCCGTGCGTTGTCGAGGAGCCGTTCCATGTTCTGGCAGCGATGGTTGCGGGTGACGTTGGCGTGCAGGTCCTGCCAGACGCGCTCGATGCGGTTGGCGTCGGGGCAGTAGGGAGGAAGGAAGTGCAGCTGAATGCGACCACCGAGGTCGGCGAGGGTCTTGCGCGTCTGGCGCGCCTTGTGGATGCCGTAGTTGTCGACGATCAGGTGCACGCGTCGCGCGCGGCGGTAACGACCGGTGAGGAGCCAAAGCAGCTGGCAGAACAGCGTCGCGTTCTTGCGGTCCGCACCGGTCGTCTGCAAGCGGCCGGAGCGCACGTCGAGCGCGCCGGCCAGGTAGAACTTGCGGTTCTTGCCCGGCGTCACGATGCGACGCTGCTGACCGCGCAGCATCCAGTCGCGCCCGATCTTCGGGTTGAGGTGGATGTCGACCTCGTGGCTGTAGAGGACGGGCTCCTCGGCGCTCGCCGCTGCTTCGAGTCTGCGGATTGCAGCCAACACGCGCAACCGCCGCTCGCGCGGCCACGGGCAGAGCACGATGGGCTTTGGCGAGCCGAGTCTGGCGCCGATGCGCGACAGGGGCCCGGCCCATCGTGCACACGGCGACCAGCGCGAAGCCCTCCGCCTTCATCTGTTGGCAGAGCAGCTCGCGAGTCCAGGTCGGGCGCTGCCATCCGAAGTCCTGCGGCGAGCGCCCCAGCAGGCGTACGAGAACACGCTCGAACCGGTCGTCCGTCTTGCGCGTGCCGTTGCCGCGACGCCGGTCGTAAAGCCCCTCGACGCCGTCGGCGAGGAACCGGTCGGTTGCCCGGACCACGGTCGACGTCACGATGTCCAACTCTGCAGCTACTTGCGGCGTGGTCCGACCCGTACCCAGCCGCGCGACAGCTTGGAATCGCAGCGCGGTGTACAGATCGCCCGTGCGACGTCCGAGCCGGATCAACTGCGCGTGAATCCCCTCTCGATGAGCCGCCGCGAGACGGTCGAAATGCTCACGTGCACCCTCAGTCGTCGCGACACCAGCTCGGCGAGTTCCTCCAACGTCGCATCCGGCTTGTCGAGCACCAGCAGGATCAGCTGCTCCTCCTCGGCCTCGGAGAGCTTTCGCTCTCTCCCCGGCGGCGACCCCGGCATCAGGTGGCCGAGCTTCTCGCGCCGTAACCGCATCTTGCGCACCCAGCTGTCGCTCACGCCGAGATCCTCGGCCACTTCAAGGCTGGTCGCGCCCTCATCGAGCATCGCGACGGCACGCTCACGCAGGTCCAGCGAGTACGGTCGGTGCATGAGCGCCGCGGTTAACACGTTTCGGCGCGGACAAACAGCCCCTTTCGTTCCGAGTCATGGAGAACCGCTGTAGGAGCAGGCGCGACGCGCGATCGCGCACCGATTACACTCCCAACGACGTGACCGGACGAATCGACAAGCGCGCCCTGGTCGCCGCGCTGCGCGCCCAGATAGCCGAGGACCTCGAGGCCGCGACGCGAGCGGCCCGCGACGCGGCGCTTGCCGCGACGCACGAGGAAGCCAAGCCGGAGAACGACAAGGACACGCGCTCGACCGAGGCGTCGTACCTGGCGCGCGGACAGGCGGAGCGCGTTCGCGAACTCGAGCGGAGCGACAACGCGCTGCAGTTCCTCATCCTTCGCGATGCGCGGGAGGGCGAGCCGGTCGCGCTCGGGTCCTTGGTCGTGGCGGAGCTCGAAGGAGCGCGCGTCGCCTACTTCGTCGCGCCGGCCGGAGGGGGCATGCGCGCGACGCTCGACGGCGTCGACGTGCAGGTCGTCACGCCCGAGGCGCCGCTCGGCAAGGCCCTCATCGGCCGGATCGCGGGCGACACGGTGAGCATTCGCGTGCGCGGCGCGGAGCGGGACTACGAGATCGTGGACGTGACGTGAGCGCGTCCGACGCGCGCACGCGCAGCGGTCAAGGCGCAGCCCGGGTGCCAGCCGAGCTCCCGAATGCCGCGAGGATCTTGGCTGCGATCCGCTCGAAATCCTGCGCGTCGTTCTCGTCGAGCACGCGCGCCAGGCTCTGGATCACGCCGTTGCGCGCCGTCACCACGCGCTCGCGCATGCGCTTGCCCGAGGCCGTGAGCTCAAGGACGTATTGACGGCGATCCTCGCTGCTCCGCCGCCGACGAACCCACCCGTGCTCGACGAGGGACTCGAGCACGCGCCCGGTGAGCGTGGGGGCGGTGTTCGTGGCTCGGGCGAGCTGGGCCTGCGAGATGTGGCTTCTGTCGCCGATGTGGCGAAGGAATTTCGCCTGCGTGGTCCCGATGCCGATCGCCGCGCAGGCGTCCTCCGTGACGCCCCGGACGCAGCGGAGGACCGCCCCGAAACGCTCGTAGAGCTCCTGCGGATCGCGCTTCAGCACCCGCAGAGAGGTACCCGAACCCGCCGCGGCGGGCAACGCGGCGCGAGGCCTTGACGCAGATGGTGCACGGGGTGCACCATCATTCGTACACGGGTACATGAACGAGCGTCCGCCGCTCCCACACGCAGGAGTTTCCCCGTGAGCTGGACCCACCTGGTGTCGTACTTCTTCGGCGGGGTCTTTCTCGCCAATGCCATTCCCCATCTGGTGAGCGGTCAAATGGGACGGCCGTTCCAGAGCCCATTCGCGAAGCCACCCGGCGAAGGGCTGTCCTCGTCGCGCGTGAACGTGCTGTGGGGCAGCTTCAACCTCGCGCTCGCCTACGGGCTGCTCTGCCACGTGGGAACGTTCGAGCTGCACAACCTGGCCCACACGGCAGCGGCGGCCGCCGGTGGGCTGGTCATTTCACTCTTCAGCGCCAGCCACTTCGGCAGGTTCCACGGCGGCAACGAGCGGACGTAGCGTGCAGCGCGTCGTCCGGTGCTGGCCGAGACCGTCAGACGCACTGGCCGTTGTTGCACGTCGCGCCGGCATCGCACGTGTTGTTGGCGTCTTGAGGCTCGCCTCGATCTTGTCGAGCGAGTCCTGCTGCGCGGGTGTGAGATCGAGGTCGCGGGCGCCATGGAAGAGCGCGGACGCGATGCCGCCGTGGCGCGCGAAGCGGCGGTGCGGTCTCGTCGCGCTTGCCGCCGCCGACGCCGTCAGCGGAGCCGCCACGGAGGAGGCGCTCGCGCTGGGCGCAACGTGGTCCGCCGTGCTCTGCTGCTGGCAGGCGACGGCCGCGAGCGAGACGAAGGGCACGACCATGCATGGCAGTCGATGTCCACGCATGGTTTCCTCCCGAACGAGACGCCCAGGCTGGCACGTCCGCTCTCCGGGGGACACCCCGGCTCGTCGGCGCGAATGAACTGCTCGTCGGGTTTCGGCGGGTCAAGCGCTTCAGGTCGCCTGGGCGCGTGAGCCCAGCACCCGAGCACAGTCGCTACCATCCCCGAGCCATGCGCGCGCTCTTCCTCTTCATCATCGCCATCGGGACGGCGGTGCTCGCGGCGTGCGGCATGCTGCAGGCGGAGTGGGCGGCACGCGTCCGCCGACCGTGGGCGACTCACGGCCGCCTCGCCAGGTGGAAGCACCCGTGGGGCGGCCCCATCGGGCGCTTGCTCGACGCCTGCGCCAACAGCCGCCTCGTCAGCGCCCTCCTCGAGCCGCTGCCCGTGCCGGCGATGCTGAGCGACATCCGGGACGTCGTCTATGTAAGCTACCTGGTGCGCACGGACCCGCTCGCGGCGCTCATGCCCGAGGGACTCGAGCTGCAGCGCCTCGGCGAGGGCGGGCGCTGGGCGCTCTTCACGTTCCTCACCTACCGCCACGGGCACTTCGGCTTCGAGCTCCTCGGTCTGCTCCGCCGCCTGGTCTTCTCGCCGATCCAGAGCAACTGGCGCGTTCACGTGCGCGATCCGCGCACGCGCGCGGAGGGAATCTACTTCGTCACGAACGCGATTTCGGCGACCATCCCCGCGCTGTGCGCGCGCCTGCTCAGCGAGGCCATGCCCATGCACGTGTTCACGCGCGCCGAGCTGTCGCGCGGCGAGGACGGACGCGTCGCGCTGCGGCTCGATCCGGGCAACGGAAGCGCGCCGGACGCGCGGGCGTTGCTCGCGCCGTGCGCGGCGCCGGTGTTCGAGGGTGCATGGCGCGAATGCTTCGGCACCTTCGAGGGTTTCCTTGCCTATAGCGTGCCGCAGGACCGCGCGATGTCGACGCAGCCTTGGAGGCGGCGCGTGACGCGGCAGGAGATCCACCTCGGCATCCCGCTCGAGCAGTGCGAGCCGCTGGCCGGCGACGTGACGTCGCGCGCGGCGCACGCCATCGTGGGCGACGCCGTGCCGGTGTGCTTCCGGGTGCCTGGCGTGCGCTTTCGCTTCGCAGAGGAGGCGTATGATCCGCTGAGCGGGGACAGCGGCTCTCGATGATTGGCACTGATAGCGTCCACCCCCTTCGCATGAAGCAGCGCAGGGGCGCTGTGGTGGGCGCACAGGATTTGAACGAATAGACGGACGCGACGACGACGAGAGGGGCTCCTCGGCGCGCCTCCCCACGCGTCTGGCGTCTTGGCATATTGGCGGCTCTCTCCGGTCACCCCCCCCACGGTCGAGGAAACCTGCTCGCATCGCCCGCAGCGCTCGGCTCGCCAATCTGCACGTGCACCCCCGATCCTCCGCCGCTACCCTCTCGCCTCCGTGCGCCTCGCCGACGTCATCGGCCGCTGGATCGGCAAAGTCGAAATCGTCCTCGCGGGCGCCGACGAGGACCTGCGCGAGGGCCAGGAGGCGCTGTCGCTCGGCGACCCGATGCGTGCTCGCGCCGCCGCGCACCGCGTGCTGGCGCGCGCGCCCGACTCGCCCATCGGGCTGGCGCTGCTGGCCGACGCGTGCGAGGCGGCGCACCTCGAGGCCGAGCTGGCGATGACGCTCGAGGAGCTGGCGCGCCGAGCGCCGTCGCGCGCCGAGGTTTGGCTGCGCCTCGGCCGGGCGCGCGGCGCGACGGGGGCCGCTACCGACGAGGTGCGCGACGCGCTCGCGCGCGCGCTCGCCGTCGCCGAGCCGGGGAGCGCCGAGCGCCGCGACGCGCTGCTCGAGTTGGCCGACCTCGATCTGGAGCAGGCCGACGGCGCCCGCGCCGAGCTCTGGCTCGAACGCGCCGCCGACGACCGCTCGCCCGAGGTGGTGACGCGGCGCGCGCAGGCGCGCCTTCTCCGCGGCGACGCGGCGGCCGCCAAGGCGCTGCTCGAAGGGGTCGACCTGCCCGCGACCGACGGTCGGGCGGCGCTCGTGCGCGGCGAAGCGCTCGCCGCCGTCGGCGATGCGGCCGCGTTCGTGCCGCTCGTTCGCGCGATGGTGCTCGACACCCCGGGCGCCAGCGAGGCGCTATCGGCGGCACTGGCGCACATGCCGAGTGATCCGCAGGTACGCGCGCGCGTGCGCTCGGTGGTCGACGCCAAGGGCGAGCAGGACCTAACGCGATGGCGCGCGGCGTTCGCCCGCGCCGAAGGGGCGCGCGACGCGGCGAAGCGCGCGCTTCGCGAGGCGCTCGAGGCCGGAGACGGCGCCGCCGCGCGCGCGCTGCTCGACGCCGCCATCGACGATCGCGATCGCGAGTCGCTGGGCGCCGCGCTGCACGCACTGCCCGCCTCCGCCGACGAGATCGACCCGCTGCTCGCCGACGCGCGCCTGCTGGCCGCCGCCACGCTCGACGACCTGACGCGAGTCGCTCACCCGCGCCTGCTCCCCTGGGCCGACGCGCTCGCGACCCAGGCCGCGCGAGCCTGGGTGCCCGCCGCCGGCCCGAGCGACTGGCCGCGCCTGCTCGCGCGCCTCGACGCGCACGCCCGCGCCCTCGCGGATCTCGAGTCGGTCGCCGCCGTCGCCGAGCTCTCGGCCGAGCGCGCGCGCCCCGTGCGGCTCGCGATCGTCGGGGAGTTCAACGCCGGCAAGAGCACCTTCATCAATGCCCTCATCGGCGCCGACGTGGCGCCGACCGGCGTGCTGCCGACGACCGCGACGGTCCACCACCTGCGCTGGGCCCCCGACCCCATCGCGCGCATCTCCTTCGCGCCGCCGCACGAGCCCCGAGAGCGCATCGTGCCGCTCGGCGATCTGCGCGCAGCGCTGCGGTCGATCGATTCCGCTTCCGCACGCCCGGCAGGGGAGCGGACGCTAGCGCAGACGCCAGTGCGCCGCGTCGAGCTGCTCATGCCCCTGCCCTTCCTCGTGCGCGTCGAGATCCTCGACACACCCGGCTTCAACGCGCCCGATCCGGCGCACACGCGCGTCGCGCGCAGCGCCTTCGAGGAGGCCGACGTCGCGGTGTGGCTGCTCGACGCGACGCAGACGATGAAGCAGAGCGAGCGCGAGGTGCTCGAGGAGGCGAAGAAGACGAAGCTGCCCGTGCAGATGCTCATCAACAAGGCCGACCGCCTCGGCGCCGCCGACCTCGAGCGCGTGATGGCGAGCGTCGACGAGGCGCTGCGCGAGACGGGGATCGCGTCGTGGGCGCCGCCGCTGGCGCTCAGCGCGAAGAAGGCGCTCGCCGGCAAGCTCGGGGACGCGATGGCGCTCGAGGAGTCGGGCTGGGGCGGCGTGCAGGCGCTGCTCGACGAGCGCATCGTGGCGCGCTCGGACGAGCTCAAGGAGCGCGCGCTGCGACGGCGGGCGGCGCTCGTCGTGGCACGCCTCGCCTCGCAAGCGGCGTCGCAGACCGACCGGCAGCGCGCCGAGGATGAGGCGCGCGCGGCGCGGGCGCACGCGCTCGGGCAGGCGGCGGCGAAGATCGAGCGCGACGCGGACGCCATCGCCGCGCAGCTCTCGAAGTCGCTGGGCGCGGCCGCCGAGGCGTGGCGGCGCGACCTGGCCCTCGTCTACGTCGGGCGCGACCGCGAGATCGCCGAGCGCGACGCGGTGCTCGCGCGCTACCGCGTCGAGCGCGCGCTGGCAGCCATCGCCCCACCGCTGTCGCGCGGGCTCGCCGCCCTCGCCGACGACCCGACCCTGGGCCCCGGTCAGCTCGCCCCCGCCGCGCGCGCGCTCGTGCGCGCCGCGGCCGCCGCCTCCCCGCCCGATCCCGACGCGCTCCTGCCGCCCCTGGCCCGCGCCGCCGTCGCGACCCTCGTCGAGCAGCTCTTCGCGCTCTCGGTGCCCCCCGCCCCGTCGACGCGCGCCGCGGGCCTCCTTCGCGAACTCCACGCGTTCGCGGCTGCTCTCGATTGATTGGAGATCACAGGAAGGTGGGAAGAAAGGAAGAACATGGCGGGGCAACGCCCAAACCTTCCCGCCTTCCAGCCTTCCTCCTCATTCCTCCCAAGCGGCGCGACAAGGCGTTACTCGAGCGTCGCAGTAGGCGACTCGGTCGGTGGTAGACTGAGGTTCGTGAAGCGCCTCGCCGCCCTCCCGCTCGCGCTCGCCGCGCTCCTCGCGCCCGCGACCATCGCGCGCGCCGAGCCGTTTCTCGGCGGCGACAGCGCCGTCTCGCTCCAAGCCGACCGGCTGGACATCGACATCCTGGCCGGCGAGGCGACGCTGACCGGCAAGGTCACCCTCACGAAGGGCGACTTGGTCGTCTCCTGTCCGCGCATCGACCTGCGCTTCGACCAGACTCCTCAGGTCACCTCGGCGCGCGGCTCCGGCGGCGTCACCGCCGACCTGCGCGGCGTGCACGCGGAGGCCCCCTCGGTCGACCTCGACCTGCGCAAGCAGGTGCTCGATCTTCGCGGCGGCGTGAAGCTGACACGCGGCCAGGGCTGGCTGACCGCCGACACCGCGCGCATCGACATCCCGACGGCGAAGGTGTCGCTCACGCAGGTCAAAGGCTCGATCCCGGTCGCCAAGGGGCCGTGACGGCCACGCCCCGACCTGCGCTCGAGGCGTCCGGCGTGCGCGCCGTTCGCGGCGGCAAGGCGATTCTGCGCGGCATCGATCTGCAGGCCGGCGCCGGCGAGGTTCTGGGCGTGCTCGGCCCCTCGGGGGCGGGTAAGTCGACGCTGTTCCGGGCGCTGGTCGGAGAGTCGCTGCCGGATGCCGGGAGGGTCCTCCTGGACGGCCAGGACGTGACGCGCTGGCCGCTCTGGAAGCGCGCACGTCGCGGGCTCGGTTACGTGCCGCAGGGGCCGAGCGTGCTCTGGGACCTGACCGTGGGCGCCAACCTGGACGCATTCCGGAAAGTCGCCGGGCTCCCGCCCGAGGACGCACGCGTGGCCGCCGCCCGGATCGGGCTCGAGCACAGGCTCGACGTACCCGCCGGCGAGCTGTCCGGCGGCGAGCGCCGGCGGCTGGAGATTGCCCGTGCCGTGACCCGCGCCCCCAGGGTGCTGGTGTGCGATGAGCCCTTCGCGGGCGTCGATCCGGCGGGGGCCGAGCACCTGGGGGACCTTCTGCGAGAGCTGGCCGAGGGCGGGGCGACGGTGCTCCTGGCCGACCACCACGTCGCCGAGGCGCTGCGCGTGTGCACCCACGCCCTGCTGCTGCTCGACGGCGCCGTGGCCGTCGCCGCCTCGGCGGCCGCCTTCCCCGAGCACCCCCTGGTCCGTGGGCGTTACCTCGGCACGTGGCAGGGGCCCGGCGGGGCGGGCAGCGTGCCGCCGCGCCACGGCGCGAACGGCGAAACATAGCATTTTGGCCGCTGTTTCTAAGCAAATTCAACCTTTGGCACGAAAATCGCCAGAAAACGGCTGCCGCGGGCGGACGGCGGTGTTAGTTCTAAGGGCGTCGGTCGGTCCCAAATTGGTCGTTTGGGGCTCCGGCCCCAAACGGTCCAGCCGAAACGGCTCCCGACCGGCTCTTCCTTAGAGAATCCCAGCCGGGAAAGTCCCAGCCGGAAGCGAATTTCGGGCCCAGAGGCTTCCGAAGCCAGCCACACCACCCCAAAGCACATCGAGCGGCGATGGAGATCAAGCAACAGCTCAAGCTCAGTCAGCAGCTCGTCATGACGCCTCAGCTGCAGCAGGCCATTCGCCTGCTCCAGCTCTCGCGCCTCGAGCTCATCGACGAGATCCGCAAGGAGCTCGATGCGAACCCCGTGCTCGCGGACGAGGAGGTGGACCCGCGTGCCCGCACCAACGGCGACGGGAAGAACGGGGACGCCGTCATCGAGCCGCGCCCCCCCGACGCGCCGGCGATGACCTCCGAAAAGATGGAGGTCTCCGACCTCGAGAAGCGCACCGAGGACAAGCGCGTCCAGGAGATCGACTGGGAGCAGTTCCTCGAGAACCGGACGCTCCAGCAGCCGTTGCCGAGCAACCGCGGCGGCTTCGAGGAGCTGCCGCCCATCGAGCAGAACCTGACCAAGGGGCAGTCGCTGGTCGATCATCTGCGCTGGCAGCTGCAGATGAGCGACTTCACCGAGGACGAGAAGAGGTTCGCGGAGCTCGTCATGGGGAACCTCGACGACAACGGGTTCCTCGATCTCAAGGGCACCGAGCGCGACAACGGCGAGAAAACACCCGACCTCAGCATCGAGGACCTGGCGCGCGAAGCCGGGCTCGACCCGGAGGATGCCGAGTGCGTCCTACGCGACATGCAGGAGTGGGATCCGTGCGGCGTCTGCGCCAGATCACTCCAGGAGTGTCTGCGCGTGCAAGCGGAGGTCTATGGTTACGACGACCTCGAGATCGCCATCATCGACAAGCACCTGCACAACCTGGAGAAGCACAATTACCAGGCGATCGCGCGCGACCTGAAGGCGACGCTCGAGGAGGTATACGAGTCGGTCAAGCAGATCCAGAAGCTCGAGAGCCGCCCCGCGCGCAACTTCACCGAGACCGACGACAAGACGATCGCCATCACGCCGGACGTCTACGTCATCAAGGATGGCGACAAGTTCGTCGTGACCGACAACGACCGCGGCGTGCAACGCCTCTACATCAACGAGGCGCTGACGAAGCAGCTGCTCAAGGATCCGCAGGCCAAGGAGTTTATCGGCGAGAAGCTCCGGAACGCGCAGTGGCTCATCCGCGCGATCGAGCAGCGCCGAAAGACCATCATCCGCGTGACCGAGTGCATCGTCGAGAAGCAGCGCGACTTCTTCGAGAAGGGCGTCTCGTACCTGAAGCCGATGATCCTGCGCGACGTGGCCGAGGCCGTGGGTATGCACGAGTCGACCATCAGCCGCGTGACGACCAATAAGTACGTCCACACGCCGCAGGGCCTGTTCGAGCTCAAGTACTTCTTCAATTCCTCCATCCGCCGCGTGGCCGACGAGGACATCGCCAGCGAGAGCGTCAAGCAGGCCATCAAGAAAATCATCGACGAGGAGGACAAGGCCAACCCGCTGTCCGACCAGCAGATCGTCGAGCTCCTGGCCAAGCGCGACGGCATCCAGATCGCCCGCCGCACCGTTGCCAAGTACAGAGAAATGCTAGGCATTCTGTCGTCGAGCAAGCGCAAGAAGCTCTTCTAGCTCGTTGGGCCCGCCTCTTGCGCGTCCCTGGTTTCGGGCAAGTAGCCAAACGGCAGACCTGACCGGCCCCCAAGTCATGGACCCGGGGCGACCGCCCGGACTCTTCTGAGACTGTCACCGACCCGTTGCGCGAGTGATACGCTAGAGCCGAGGCGCGGGAAGAGTGCGCCGGCCTTGTCGGTAGGAGCTTCGGAACCGACTCAACGAGCGGCAGGAGGCGAAGCCCGATGAACATCGCAGTCACGTTTCGTCACATGAATGCGACCGAGGCGGTCAAGGGCTATGCGACCGAGAAGGTCGCCCGCATGCAACGCTTTCTTAGGGCCCCGATGAAGAGTCAGGTCACGCTCAGCTGCCAGCAGGACCGCCTGCACCGCGTCGAGGTGGAGATCCACGCCGGTCCCGCTCACTTCCACGCGCACGAGACGAGCGAGGATATGTACGCGTCGATCGACAAGGTAATCGACAAGATCGAGCGGCAGATCCTGTCGGCCAAGGAATCGGTCGCGTCGAAGAAGAAGGGAGGGGAGCGCGCCTCGGAGCGCCTGCTGCCCGACATCGGCGAGGAATAGCCGCACCGAGCCGGCCCCAGCTCTGTGGCAGCCGGCGGATCGACCGCGCCAGGATGCGGGGGGCGGCCTTCTCGATCTAGAGTCTCGGACCCCCCATGCGCCTTACCGAACTTCTCACCACCGAGCGGGTCGCCGTCCGCCACAACGACGGCGCGCGTCCCATCGACAAGGCGGGCATCCTCACGATCCTCGCCCAGATGCTGGCCTCGGGCGCACGCGTCGACGCCAAAGAGGTCGAACGCGTGCTGTCCGAGCGCGAGCAGCTGCAGTCGACCGGGATCGGCGAGGGGGTCGCCATCCCGCACGGCGCGCTGCCCCAGCTGGACACGCAGTGCGCCGGGTTGCTCGTGGTGCCCGAGGGGGTCGATTTCGCGGCCATCGACGGGCTCAAGGTCAACATCTTGTTCGCCGTCATCGGGCCCAAGCGCGCGACCGGCGAGCACCTGAAGACACTCGCCCGCGTCTCTCGGCTGCTGCGCAACAAGACGTTCCGCGATCGCCTCGTGTCCGCGTCGGACGCCAAGCAGGCGTACGATCTGATCGAGGCCGAGGAGGGGGAACGCCGGGGGGGATGACGATGGCGCAGCACAGCCGCGATGCAGGAGCCGACGGCGGCGACGCGACTCCCGAGCTGACGGTCCGGCAGCTCGTCGAGGATCCGCAGCTGTCGGTACGCCTCGTGCGGGTCGCTGGCGAGGCAGGGCTCGAACGGCCGCTGCGCCACCCGCGCGTGCAGAAGAACGGCCTCGCGCTGGCGGGCCACTTCCACGGCGTCGTGCCGACACGCGTGCAGGTGCTCGGCGAGACCGAGCTGTCTTACCTCGACTCGCTTAGCAACGAGGCGCGCAGCGTCGCGGCGCGCGGCTTCTTCTCTCTCGGACTTTCGTGCGTCGTCGTCACCGGCGGGCACGAGTCGCCCAGGGCCCTCACCACGGCGGCCGAGGCGACGAGCACGCCGCTGTTCGTGACCGACGCGCGCTCGAGCCGCACCATCAATGCGCTGCACGCGGTGCTCGACGACCGCCTCGCGCCGCACACGCAGCTGCACGGCGTGCTGGTCGACGTATTCGGCGTCGGCATCCTCCTGCTCGGCAAGAGCGGCATCGGCAAGAGCGAGTGCGCCTTGGAGGTCGTGATGCGCGGCCATCGCCTGGTCGCAGACGACGTGGTGCGCTGCGAGTGGCGTCCGCCCGGCACCGTGTTCGGCAGCTCCGCAGAGCTTCTACGCCACCACATCGAGATCCGCGGCCTGGGGGTGCTCAACCTGCGGGAGCTGTTCGGCATCACCGCGGTGCGCGAGCGCAAGCGCGTCGACCTGGTGGTGCGCCTGTGCGAGTGGAACGACAAGGAGGAGTTCGACCGCCTCGGCGTCGAGGAGCGCTTCCACTCCATTCTGGGCACGCCGATCCGCGAGCTGCGCGTGCCGGTGCGCCCCGGGCGCGACATGGGCAGCATCATCGAGATGGCCGCACGCAACGAGCTCCTCCATCGCGACGGGCGGCACACCGCGCACGAATTCCTCGAGCGGGTCGAGTCGCATCTGGTGACGCGCCCGGCGATCGAGCGCGAGCCGGATTCGCGTGCGGGGGCCCTCGGGCCCGGCGAGGCGCGCGGGCCCGCGCCGGCGCCTTCTTGGTCGTCGCTGACGCCGCAGGCCAGCAGCAACGAGAGCTCCGCGTGGATACCGGCCGTACGTCCGCCGAAGAAGGAGGAGCCGTGAGCGGCGTGCGGCCGCCGAACGATGGGGGCGCTCCGCTGCGCCCGACCGTCGTCGTCGTCACCGGGCTGTCGGGCGCCGGCAAGTCGCAGGCGCTGCACTCGCTCGAGGACCTCGGGTTCTTCTGCGTCGACAACCTGCCGACGCTCCTCGCGCCGCAGGCCGTGGCTCTGTGCGAGCGCGGCGGGATGACGCGCGTGGCGCTCGGCATCGACGTGCGCGTGCGGGCCTTCTTGGGCGAAGTGGGCAACGTCTTGCAGCTGCTCGAGGCGGGCGGCCAGCGCGATCTGCAGGTGCTCTTCCTCGACGCGACCGACGAGACGCTGCTCCACCGCTTCAGCGAGACACGCCGCCCGCACCCGCTGTCCGCCGAGAACGGCCCCGCGGGCGAGGGCGCGCTGGCGGTGCTCGACGGCGTGCGGGTCGAGCGCGAGCGCCTTGCCCCCCTCCGCGCCAGCGCCACGCGCGTCATCGACACCACGAACAGCAGCGTGCACGACCTTCGGCGGCTGCTGGTCGCGCACTTCGGCCCCGCCTCGGGCGGGGCGCCGCGGATGGTTACGCGCATCGTGTCGTTCGGCTTCAAGTACGGCACTCCGGTCGATGCCGACCTGGTGCTCGACGTGCGCTTCCTCGACAACCCGTACTTCGTGCCCGAGCTCAAGCCGCTGACGGGCTTGGACGAGCCGGTCGCCCGGTACGTGCTCTCGATGCCCGAGGCGCAGGAGTTCCTGTCTCGCAGCCGCGCGCTGCTCGAGTATGTGATGCCCAAGTACGAGCGCGAGGGAAAGAGCTATCTCACGATCGCCATCGGGTGCACCGGCGGGCGGCACCGGTCCGTGGCCATCGCGGAGGCGCTCGCGCGCGACCTGTCGGCGTCGACGCGTGCCGACATCGCCCTCGTCCACCGCGATACCCACCGAGGGACCGTCACGTCGCAAGCGGCGCCGAGGGCGCAACGCTCGGCGCGCACCACCGGTCCCGACGACTCGCAGGACGAGCGCTCGAGCGCGCTGGAGCTGAAGGGGGCGGCGACGCCCCCGCCGGCGCCGACGGGCAGCGGCGGAGGCAGGCCATGAACGACGCCCCCAACGAGGCCTTCGGCCGCTTCACGATCGTCAACCAGCTGGGCTTGCACGCCCGCGCGGCCACGAAGCTCGTGCAGCTCGCGTCGCGCTTCCCGTGCGAGGTGGAGGTGGCGCGCGACGACCAGACGGCCAACGGCAAGAGCGTCATGGGCGTGCTGCTCCTGTGCGGCTCGAAAGGGACCGTCCTCGAGGTGCACGCGCGCGGCGAGCGAGCGTCGGAGTGCGTGCAGGCCATCGGGGAGCTCATCGCGAGCAAGTTCGGGGAGGGGCGATGAGCGATCGCGTCCCCACACCGCCGCCGACGCGGCCGCCGCCCAGCGACGCGAGCACGCCGCACGGCCTGGTCCTCAAGGGGATCGCCGGCAGTCCGGGCGTGGCGGTCGGTCCAGCGCTCGTCGTCGGCGACACGAAGGCAGCATACGCGCGCCGTCACATCCCCACGGCCGCGATCGACGCGGAGCTGGAGCGCCTCGCGCGCGCGGTCGAGGACGCCAAGCGCCACGTGCGCGAGGTGAGCGCGCGGCTGCCGGCCGCGCCGCTCGAGACCAACGCCATCCTCGACGCGTACCTCACGATGATCGGGGACCCGATGCTCCTCGACCGCATCGCGCACAAGGTCAAGGAGGAGAAGAAGTGCGCCGAGTGGGCCGTGGCGCAGGCGTGCGACGAAATCGCCAAGATGTTTGCGCCGGCCGAGGCGGGCGAGCGCGACGCGTACATCGCCGAGCGCCGGCACGACGTCGAGTTCGTCTGCGACCGGCTGCTGCGCGAGCTGACGGGCGACACCAAGCAGATCGTCCCTCGCCTCGACCAGCCGATGGTCGTCGTCGCGCGCGATCTCTCCCCCGCCGACACCGCCGGCATGGTGCGCGAGCCAGTCATCGCGTTCGTCACCGAAATCGGCACGCGCACCAGCCACACGGCCATCATGGCGCGTGCCCTCGAGATCCCCGCCGTGGTCGGCGCCGGCGACGCCCTTTCGGCAGTACGCACCGGCGACACGCTCATCGTTGACGGCCTCCGCGGCGAGGTGATCGTCAACCCCAACGAGATCACCATCGAGGAGGCGCGCGGCCGCGGCGCGCGGCACCTGGCCTTCGCGCGCGGCCTGCTCAGCGCGCGCAACACGCCGTGCGTCACACGCGACGGCGAGCCTGTGAGCCTCAAGGCGAACGTCGAGCTTCCGGCGGAGGCCATCCTCGCGCTCGACCACGGGGCCGAGGGCATCGGGCTGTACCGCACGGAGTTCATCTACATCGACCGCACGACGATGCCGACCGAGGACGAGCAGTACGAGCTGTACCGCGCCGTCGTCGAAGCGGTCGCGCCGCGCCCCGTGACGCTTCGCACCTTCGACATCGGTGGCGACAAGTTCGCGTCGAGCTTTCAGCTCCCGGCGGAGATGAACCCCGCGCTCGGCCTACGCGCCGTGCGCCTCGCGCTGTCGCGGCCCGACGTGTTCCTCACGCAGCTGCGAGCCATGCTGCGCGCCAGCGCGCACGGCGACCTGCGCATCATGGTGCCGATGGTGGCCAGCGTGCAGGAGCTGCGCGAGGTGCGGCGGCTGCTCGGCCGCGCGATGAACGAGGTCGACGCGGCCGGCCACAAGCGCGCCAAGCACGTGCCGCTCGGCATCATGATCGAAGTGCCGAGCGCGGTCGTGATGGCCGACGTGCTCGCGCGCGAGGCCGAGTTCTTCAGCATCGGCACGAACGACCTCATCCAGTACACGCTCGCGATCGATCGCGGCAACCGCTCGCTCGCCCCGCTCGCCTCGCCCTTCCACCCGGCCATCCTGCGCATGATCCGGCAGGTGACCCGCGCGGCGAGCGCGCACGGCGTCCCGGTCGCCCTCTGCGGCGCCATGGCCAGCGATCCGCTCGCCGCCGTGTTGCTCGTGGGGCTCGGACTGCGCGAGCTCTCGATGGAGGCCGCCGCCATCCCGGAGATCAAGGAGGCGCTGCGCCGCGTCTCGACGCAGGACTGCGAGCGCGCCGGCGAGGCCGCCCTCGCGCTGGACACCGCGGAGGCGGTCGAGGAGCTGGTCGCGGGCACGTTCGCCCCCGGGCTGTTCGACCTGCTGACAGGTAGCGGCGCCGAGGACGACGGGACCGGCTCCCCCGCCAGCAAGTGAGCTTCTGACGCCGAAACGTTTCACGGCGGGGCGCCGATCGGCCTTGCTCTCGCGCGGACGCTTGCGCTACTAGGGGCCGCTTTCTAACGCGCGCAGTGGGGGCGCGTGCAGCGTCAGAGGAAGGTTCCATGGGGCTTCGTCACAATGGTCGACGACGCGGCCTGGCCGCTCTCGTGCATCCGCGTTTCGCCGCCGGTGCACTGATCGCGGGGGCGCTCGCCCTCACGGCGGCTGCGCCGGCGTGCACCTCGACGGCCACTCCCACGTCCCCCTGCCCGGACGGTCAGACCTGCCAGGTGCGACTGACGCTGCTCCACACGGCCGACATCCACTCCCGCCTGTTCCCGTACGACATGCAGATCACGCAGGTCGACTCGGAGCTGGGCCTCGGCACGCTCGACGAGGTGAAGAACGTCGGCGGGGTGGCGCGCGTGTCCTACGTCGTCAACCGTGAGCGCGCGCGCGCCGACCGCGTGTTGCACCTCGACTCGGGCGACATCTTCGAGGGCGCGCCGATCTTCAACTTCTTCCACGGCGAGCCGGAGACCCGCGCCGAGTCGATGATGGGCACCGACGCCATGGTCATCGGCAACCACGAGTTCGACCGCGGCGCCGTCAACGCCGCGCGACAGCTTCAGCAGTGGGCGAGCTTCCCGGTGCTCGCGGCCAATTACCGGTTCGACCCTTCGAGCTCGCCGTTCGCCACGGGCCTCGACAACGTCGTTCAGCCGTTCTCCGTCTTCAACCTCGAGGGGCTGAAGGTCGCCGTGATCGGCATGGCGAACTTCTCCAGCCTCGCGTCGATTTTCGACTCGCCCAACAGCCTCGGCGTGTACCCGCTCAACACGATCGAGACGGTGCAGGGCTACGTGGACCTCTTACGCCCGTACGTCGACGTCATCGTCGTCTTGAGCCACCTCGGGCTGGACGTCGACGAGTACATGGTGCAGGGCACGACGGGGATCGACGTCGTCGAGGGCGGGCACAACCACATCGTCATCAACCCGCCGCAGCCCATCCAGGACTGCTCGGCCGACCCGAGCAACCCCGGTTACATCTGGGCGATCAACCCGAATATCCCCTTCGATCCGAATCATCCGGTCTACGACCCGTCGGACACGGCACACAAACACCCGGACGAGTTCCGGCGCCCGTGCGTACCGCGCAAGGTGCTCATCTCGCACTCGGGCGCGTTCGCGAAATACGTCGGCCGCTTCGACCTCGTGCTCTCGAACGACCCGAAGCAGGCGTCGCCGACCGGTAACCCGGCCGACTACGACCCGATCAACAAATTCGAGCTCGTCTCGAGCACGTACGTCCCCTTCCCCATCGACGAGTCGACTCCCGAGGATCCGCGCCTCATCGACCTGCTGCAGCCGTACCAGCGCGTGCTCGACCGCGTCGCCGATCTGAGCATCCTGGTCGGCTTCTCGCCGCTCGGCGCCAAGCGGATCTCGGCCGGGGGGGGCGACTCGCCGCTCGGCAACTTGATCTCGGACGCGATGTGGCTGCGTCTCGGCATCCAGACCGACTTCTCGATGACCAACTCCACCGGTATCCGGACGGATCTCATCCCCGGCCCGGTGACGATCGAGGAGATGTACAACATCTTCCCGTTCGACAACACGATCACCAAGATGCAGCTCTCCGGCCTCGAAGTCCGGGAGATGTTCGACTTCATCGCGCGCCGTAGCCAGGGGCGCGGGTGCCAGTCGCAGGGGCAGATCGCCGGGGCGCGCGTCATCCTCAACTGCGCGGGCTGCAACCGGCCGAGCGACCAGTTCGGCGGCACCAACGGCGCCGCGTGTCAGCAGGACGGCGACTGCGTCGGCTCGGAGCCCGGGTCGTGCGCCATGACGTGCGCGGACAACGCGACCGCGTGCACCACCGACGGCGACTGCGGCGCGCAGGGGCCGTGCAGCAGCAAGTGCATCGTCACCGCGTGCGCGGACCAGATCTACATCGGGTATCTGAACAACTGCCCCGGCAACACGAGCTGCACGTGCACGCAGGACAGCGACTGCCCGGACAAGCTGCCCGGCCAGTGCGATCTCGGCGCCGGGGACCAGTCGAGCGGCCACTGCAGCGCCCCGCTCCAGCTGCAGAACGTCTACGACTTCGCGACCAACAACTACATCGCCGCCGGCGGCTCCGGGTTCCGCGTCCTGCAGCGCAACACGACGCAGATCGATTCGGGGATCCAGCAGCGCGATGCGCTCGTCGACTACATGCGAAACGGCCACGCCTGCGGGTACGACCCGAACACGCAGACCGACAACGGTCTGCTGCCCTGCTCGAAGGACTCCGACTGCGCGAGCGCGGGCGATTTCGTGTGCGCGTGCCCTGGCCAGGTCACCGCGACCGGCACGGACACCAATCAGACGTGCGACAGCAGCGCTGCCAACTGCAACGGGCAGGGCAGCTGCGTGATGCGCGCCTGCCGCGACCAGGTCGCGACGTTCCACGAGAAGCTCTGCCAGGACTCCCCGAACCTGGACGCCTGCAACACCGATCTCGATGCGTGCTCGCTGGCCGGCGAGGAGTGCAAGGTCCTCCCATGCATCGACCAGAGCCTGGGCGCCGTGATCGACAACCGCATCTTGATGACCGGACGATGAAGCACGCGATCTTCACCATCGTCGCCCTGTGCCTGGCCGCCGCCCTCGTGCCGGCCTGCGGGGGCGGAGGTTTCCCGCACGTCGGCGCCGGCAAGCGGCTGACGGTCACCATCACGAACGGCGACGTCGGCACGCCCGACCACCGCCTGCAGCTCTCGACGGTCACGCCGCGGTCCTTCACGGTGCACATCGAAGCGCAGGAGCCCGGCGGCTCCCTCGACACGTCCTTCAACGGTTTCGTGCGCATCTCGGTCCAGCCGGGCACCGTCAGCGACTTGAACGCGCGCAACGTCCAGCTCCACGCCGGCATCGCCGACGACGTCGTGGTTCCGATCGTCGGGTCGTACGGCGACGCGCACCTCTGGGCGCAGGACGTCGGCTACGAGCCCGCCGATCCCGCGCGCCAGCCGCCGCCTCAGTGCTCCGACGGCATCGACAACAACAACAACGGCCTGATCGACTACCCCGCCGATCCGGGTTGCTACTCGCCGATCGACGACACGGAGGATCTCGGCACGTACGCGACGGGGATAAGCGACACCCTCTACTTCGAGCGCCCTCGCATCGCGTTCGTGCGCGGCTACGACCCGACCGACAACGGCAACGGCAACGCGACCGCATTTCCGCACCAGCAGGTAGACATCGATACCGGCTGGCGAGGCGGCACGAGCTACGCGTTCAGCACGGTCGTCATCCGGGTCTCGGGCGAAGGGTTCTACGCGCAGGACATTCAGGACGACCAGCACCCCGGGCCGGGCTACGGCGGCATCTACGCCTACAACTACGTCTCGCCGCCGTTCATGCGCGTGTGCGATCGACTGCAGCTGTTCGGCGGCACGACGAGCGACTTCTACGGCTTCACGGAGGTCAATTATCCCACCTGGCAGCTCGAGTACTGGGACCCGTCGCAGCGGCCGTGCATGGTCCCCGAGCCCACGGTGCTCGGCGTCAGCGACCTTGGCAACGACAACCGCCTCTGGCAGGTCGAGGCGACGCTCGTGCGCGTGCTGACGGCCGGCACGGTCAGCGTGCACGTCGCGGCCCACCTCGGCCCGGACAACGTGCCCGTCGTCAACGGGGTGTACGTGCCCGGGCCCAACGCGAGCAACTGCGACCTCAATCACGACGGCAAGGTCGACTACACCGACCCGCAAGAGAACGCGTGCGCGGCAGCGTGCAACGGAACCAGCTCGGCTGCGCCCACGGACTTCGAGTGCAGCGAGTTCACGCAGTTCCTCTCCCAGAGCGAGTTCGAGCTCATCGTGACCGACGGCTCGAACAACACGAAGGCTCGCATCCAGGCCAAGGCCAGCGATGCGACGCAGTTCGAGCCCCTCGCGTCGCGCGGCAAGGTCATCAAGTCGTTCACCGGCACGCTCTCGTATTTCTCGGGCGGGACGCAGTTCACGATCGAGGCCCGCTGCAACGACGACGTCATCGCCGATCCCAACGGCCAGCCTCTGACCTCGGACGTGGCGTGCGTTCACCCGCGCACGGCGCTCGACAACCAACAGTTCGCCCAGTGACAGAAGCATCAAGCGCCATCGCGCGCTCGAAGGACCATCCGATGCGCACCATTCGTGTACTCGCCGCCGCCCTGTCGTCGCTTCCGTGCATCGCCGTGCTCGCCACGCCCGCCTTTGCGCAGACCTCAGCGCCGCAGCCGGCCACCGCGCAGCCTTCGCAGCCGTTGCCGCCGCTGCCAGCGGCTCCCGGAGCAGCACCCGGCGCTACCGGCGCGGCGACGACGTCACCGGCGTCCACGGCCGCGGTTCCGCCGGCGCCCCCTCTGACGCCCGCACCTGCCCCCTCGAGCGCGTCTGCGCCGGCGTCCGACGCCGACTCCGCTCCGGACCCCGGCTACGACGTGCTCGGGCAGGCCGGCGCGCGCGCCGTGGGCATGGCGCCGCCGGGCACGCGGCCGAGTGATTTCATGGACACCCGCCTCACGTGGACGTTCGGCGACGACGACTTCCTGCACCCGACGGGCGAGCTGATCCCGTTGTCGCCCACGTTCTCCATCGGCGACCGCTCCCAGTACCGCCTGTTCTTCGACAGCCTGAACTCGCGCTTCGCCGGCCGCGAGAACCTCACGCACCTCGTGATGTACAAGAAGATGCCCGGCTTCATCAAACACCTGACGACCGAGGCGGCCGTCGTCCTGCGCTTCGATCTCGCCGCGCTGGCGGCCAACACGGGCAACCTGAACACGGCGCTCTACGACTCGGGCTCGTACCTGCGGCTCTTCTACAACACGAACGACAACGACCCGAACGAGGGCCTGTCGGCGGTCTTCTTCCCGCTCGACACCGACCGCTTCCGCCTCGGGTACCTGTACGACATCACCTGGGGCGGCACCGCGTCGTACATCAACCAGTCGATCTTCCCGCGCCTTCAGGGGACGGCGCCCGGCCTCAAGGTCCAGTACGACGCCAAGAAGTGGTACGCGTACGGCGGCTTCAAGACCGCGCAGATCGTCCAGCCGCAGCTGGTGCTCACGCCGAACAACCAGCAAGACGTCGAGACGGTGCGCGTCGGCGAGACGAACTTCGGGTTCCTCGGCGGCTTCGGCGTCGACCCGCTCGAGAACCTGCGCTTCGAGGCCGGCGGCGGTTACTTCCAGCAGGGGCGCTTCGACCTCGACGACGTGCGCGGGCAGGAGGTCTACACGTACGGCACGAGCGCGCGCGTGGTCTTCCACCACCACATGCCGGTGCCGCAGTCGATCGACCTCATCCTCTACCAGAACGATCCGATGGCGCCGATGATCCTCTTCGCGCCGGAGAAGTACGACCCCCACGAGCTCTCGTGGAGCATCGCCCTCGAGGGCACCGCGCTCGAGCAGCACCTGAAGAACTTCGACATCGTCGGGGCGACGACCGACCAGCCGTCCTACGCCGGCGCGCTGTACGGAACCATGAAGGCCGGTTACGCGCGCCTGAGCGTCAGCGGCATCGTGCGCAACCTCGACTTCGTCGAGCGCAACGTCCCGGGCTTCATCCCGTTCGAGACACTGCCGCAGAACGCGCAGACCGATCCGGAAGTCTTCGGCGCCGCGTACGCGGATTACTACCTGCCCGACTTGCACCTGACGCCCGGCATCGGCGGCGGTGTCCAGCTGCCGAGCACCTTCAAGAGCGAGTTCACCGAGGGCGGCGTCCCGGCCTCGCGCACCATCGTCGTCCGCTCGCAGGGCGACGAGTCGATCCTGCCGTTCGACGAGGGGCGCAAGCCGATCATCCAGACGCGCGTCAGCCTGCGCTGGGACCTGTCGAGCGTCGTCAGCGCCATCGCCTGGGTGCAATACATCCGCGACCCGAACGGAACGCTCATCGTGCTCGATCCGACCGAGGGAAGCGCCAGCTTGCGCGTTCCGCAGCCCGCCGATCGCCTCGGCGCGGCCTTGAGCTTGCAGGCGCGCTTCTAGCGCCTATACTGCGCCGGCCACGACCCAAGGCCCAGCTCGGCCCTGCACCTCTCCCCCTCCGCGGCTCGTGTTCGCGACGGGAGCAGCCCGCTGAGCCAGGCCCGTTTGCCGAGCGCGCAAGCGCCCGGCCCAGAGAGAGAACCCCGATGCCCCTGCAGACCGAGAAGAAGGCCGAAATCCTCACGAAGTTCCGCACGCACGAGCACGACACCGGCTCGCCCGAGGTCCAGATCGCGCTGCTGACGGAGCGAATTGCCTACCTGACCGAGCACTTCAAGACGCACGTCAAGGATCACCACTCGCGCCGCGGCCTCCTGCGCCTCGTGTCGAAGCGCCGCCGTCTGCTCGACTACCTCAAGCGGACGAGCCTCGACCGCTACCGCAAGGTCGTCGGCGCGCTCAGCCTCCGCAAGTAACGACCTTTGCCATCCCGAGCCACCGATCTCTCGCTTCTTGATTTTCGATTCGCGCGCGCGAGTCGCCCTGCGGGCTGCGAAGCCGCTTGGCGGGACGCGTCGCTGGCGCTCGCGAACCGAGGATCAAGACGGACGGTGCGCTCGGCGTTTCGCCGCACGCACGCGGCACGAGGCCCGAGGAGGGCCGCGCCATGTCATTCGTCCGTGAATCCGTCAACCTGAACGGCAAACCCCTCGTGCTCGAGACCGGCCGCCTGGCCAAGCAGGCGCACGGCGCGGTGCTCGCCAGCTACGGCGAGAGCGTCGTGCTCGTCACCGCCGTCAGCGGCGACGAGCGCCCGGGGATCGACTTCTTCCCGCTGACCTGCGACTACGTCGAGAAGACGTTCGCCGCCGGCAAGATCCCCGGCGGCTTCTTCAAGCGCGAGGGCCGTCAGCGCGACGAGGAGATCCTCACCTCGCGCCTCATGGATCGTCCCTGCCGCCCGCTCTTCCCCGAGGGCTATCGCAACGACACGCAGGTCATCGCCACGGTCCTCTCCAGCGACAAGGAGAACCCGACCGACGTGCTGGCCATGACCGCGGCGTCGGCGGCGCTGCACATCTCGGACATCCCGTGGGATGGTCCGCTCGCGGCGGTGCGAGTCGCGCGCATCGACGGCGAGTTCGTCGCCTTCCCGACTTTCGAGCAGCAGGCCAAGGGCGACATCGATCTGGTGGTCGCCTGCTCCAGGGACGCCATCGTGATGGTCGAGGGCGGCGCCGCCGAGGCGCCCGAGAGCGACGTCATCGAGGCGCTGATGTTCGCGCACCGCACGGCGCAGCCGATCCTCGAGCTCATCGAGCGGATGCGCGCCGCCGTCGGCAAGCCGAAGCGCACTTTCGAGAAGAAGGCGCTGCCGGCCGACATCGCGGGCATGATCAAGGACCTCTGCGACAAGGAGATCCTGCAGGCCTCGCTCATCAAGGAGAAGAAGGCCCGCTACGACGCCTACAAGGCGACCAAGACCAAGATGGTCGAGGCGGTGACCGCGAAGGTCGGCGCCGAGGAGTTCGCCAAGATCGAGAAGCTCGTCAAGGGAGAGTTCGAGGAGCGCAAGTACCACGTCGTGCGCGAGTACGTGCTCGGCGAGAAGAAGCGCATCGACGGCCGCGACATGACGACGATCCGCCCGATCGTCTGCGAGGTCGGCATCTTCCCGCGCACCCACGGCTCGGCGCTCTTCCAGCGCGGCGAGACGCAAGCGGCGGTCACGGCCACGCTCGGCACGTCGAGCGACGAGCAGAAGATCGACGCGCTCACCGGCGAGCGGTGGAAGCGCTTCATGCTCCACTACAACTTCCCGCCGTACTCCACCGGCGAGACCAAGCCGCTGCGCGGCCCGGGCCGCCGCGAGATCGGCCACGGCGCCCTCGCCGAGCGCGCGCTCGTGCGCATGATCCCCGACGAGGAGAAGTTCCCGTACACGATCCGCGTCGTCAGCGAGATCCTCGAGTCGAACGGCAGCTCGTCGATGGCGAGCGTCTGCGGCGGCACGCTGTCCCTCATGGACGCGGGCGTCCCCATCAAGTCGCCGGTCGCCGGCATCGCGATGGGCCTCATCTCCGACGGGCCTCTGACCGACGCCAAGACGCGCATCGCCATCCTCAGCGACATCCTCGGCGACGAGGACCACCTGGGCGACATGGACTTCAAGGTCTGCGGAACCAAGAAGGGCGTGACCGCCATCCAGATGGACATCAAGATCGCTGGCCTGTCGCGCGAGGTGCTCGCGCAGGCGCTCGACCAGGCGCGCGAGGGGCGCCTGTTCATCCTCGACAAGATGCTCGCGACGCTCGCCACGCCGCGGCAGGACCTGTCGAAGTGGGCCCCGCGAATCACGCAGATCAAGGTCAAACCCGATCAGATCCGGCTCATCATCGGCCCGGGCGGCAAGACCATCAAGGGCATCATCGACCAGACGGGCGTCGCGATCGACGTCGAGGACGACGGGACGGTCAACGTCGCCTCGAGCGACAGCGACGCCGTGAAGCGCGCCCTCGAGATCATCAAGGGCCTGACGACGGAGCCGGAGGTCGGCGCCGTCTACAAGGGCACCGTGACGCGCGTCGCCGACTTCGGCGCATTCGTCGAGATCCTGCCGGGCACCGACGGCCTGCTCCACGTCTCGGAGATGGCCCACCACCGCGTCGACAAAGTCACCGACGTGATGAAGGAGGGCGACACCGTCGAGGTGAAGGTCCTCTCGATCGACCGCGACGGCAAGATCCGCCTGACGCGGCGCGAGCTCCTGCCCTTCCCCGAGGGGCCCGAGGGCGAGGCCGCCAAGGAGCGCCTGATGAAGGCGCGCGAGCAGGGCGGGCCGCCGCCCCGCAGCGGCGGCCGCGACCGGCGCGACGGTCCGCGCGACCGCGGCGACCGTCCGCGCCGTTAGCGCGCCCGCTCACGATCCTTGGCGTCGCGGTCGCGCGCGGAGCAGGACGTAGCCGGCTCCGCGCGCGCCCAGCGGGATCCACGCGGCGGGCGCGAAATGGCGGGCGAGCACCGGGTCGCGCGCCAGCCGCGCCTCGACGACGCGCGGGTACCACGCGCCCGCCCAGGCCTCCAGGCGACCGCCCGGCAAACCCGCGGGGGCATACAGCAGGAGCGCGTCGGGGCGGCGCGACAGCAGAAACATCACGTCCACGCGCTTGGAGGTGTGCCCTCCGGGCAGCGCTGCGATCTCGGGATCGGTCAGCCCCGCCAGATCGACGACGTCGGCGTCGGTCGCCGCGCTCACCCAGCCGACATCGAGCGCGGCGACGCGTCGCGCAGCCCCCAGCAGGGGGCGTGCTCTGGCGACGAGCGCCGCGCGGTCGGCGCCGACGTGGCGCCCCTCCGTCCCTCCGCGGGCGACCAGCACGACCCCGACCGCCAGTGCCACCGCCGAGCGCGCGGCCGTCGCGAGCGGGTGGGCGTGCTCCGCGACCAGGACGGCCGCCCACGCGAGGCTCGGCGCGACCGGGACCATCAAACGCGCGTACGGCATCCAGTCGCCCCCGACGACCATCACGGCGGCTACCTGCGCCGCCGCGGCCAGCACGATGGCGAGCGCCCGCGGCGCGCGGCGCAGCGCCCACGGCGCGAGCACGAGCAGCGGCGTCAGCGTGACGACGCAAGCGGCGCCCGCGTAGGCCACCCCGTGCGCGAGATCGCTCGGCTTCGCCATGACCGCGAGCGGCGCCGGCCGCCCCCACACGACGGCGCGCACGAGCGCGCACGCCACGAAGGGGCCCAGCGCGAGAGCGACCGCGGCCGCGACCTCGCGCGCGCGCGACGCCGGCGTCGTGCGTCCGCCGGCGATCACGATGCCCGCGGCCAGCACGCACGCCCACGGGGCCATCTCCGGACGCAGCGTGGCCGCCAAGCCCGCCAGCAGGGCCGTCGCGCGCGGTCGGCGGGCCATGACGGCAGCGGTGGCGAGCGACGTCGCCAGGGCCGTCTCCATGCCGCTGACCGCGTAGGCAGCCACCGGCACCGACAGCGCGAGGGTCGATAGCGCCGCCCCCCGCGCCCACGCCGGGGCGCGATCAGCACGCCACGCCGCCGCGCCGAGCGCCGCGGCGACCGCCCCCCAGGCCATCAGCCCGACGGCCTTCGCGCGCCCGAGCACGACCAGCGCGTCGGCGGCGCGCGCCAGCGGCGCGAGCAGCACCGGCCAGGGCAGCGGCGTCACGCCGTCGGTGCTCGGCCCGTGAGCGTCGAAGCGCCAGCCGAGCCCCGCCGCGAGATGCCGCGCGTAACGCACCGCGATGAGGGCGTCGTCGACCGTGAACCCCCACATCCAGCACGCCGGGACCACGGCCGCGATGGCGCCGAGCGCCGCCCAGGCGACCGCCGGCGCGGGGGCGCGCGCCCGTAGCAGCGAGACGGCGCCATGTCCAATACGCGGCATCTACTGTCGAAAAGTACGTCCATGCGCGCTTCCGTTTCTACGATTCGTTCTCGCCCCCCGCCCGAGCTCGACCGAATGCGTTTCGAGATCGTCCTCGCCCCACACCCCGCCGAAGCCGCCCTCCCCCTCCTCCCGCCGGACGCCGGGTTGCCCGGCTCGCCGCCGGACCCCGGGTTCACGGGCTCGACGCCCGACTCCCGGAGCGACGCGCACGTGACCGTCGTGCGGCGCGAGCGCCACCGGCCGCCACCCGCGCTGCTCGACGTCTTCGTCGACGGCGCCAACGTCACCGCGCGCGTGCGCGAGACCCACGGCGCGTTCGTCCTGCGCGACTTCGCCCTGGCGCTCGTCGACCTCGCGCGCCGCCCGCGCGGCAAGACCACCGTGCGCTTCTACGACGAGCCCTGGGAGATGTGCGTCGAGCGCTTCGGCGCCAGCGCGTGCGTCAGCGTGTACCGCACGGGCCCCGACCCCGTGGTCGCCGTCTACGATCGCGCGGTCCCGTTCGCCGACCTGGTCGCGGCCGCGCGCGACGCCATCGGCCGGCTGCTCGCCGACGGCGCGCCGGCCGACCGGCGCCTGTTCCCGAGCGTGCTGCCCGGCGCGCGCCTGGAGCTCGCCTCCGCGCTCGAGCAGCTGGCCGGGGTCGCGCCGGCAGCCGCGAGCGACCCGTGCGAGGACGTGCGCGTCCCCGAGCGCGTCGCCGTCGTCGTCGAGCCCGAGCGCGACGCCCCTCTGTCGTTCGGCGCCGAGTTCTCGATGCGCGAGGGCGCCGCCGGCGAGGCCGCCCCCGGCGTGGAGCGCGCCGATCTGCACGCGCTGCTATTCCGCGGGCGCGTTCGCGCCGAGATCCGCGGCCGCGCCGTCGATCTCGGAGACTGCCACCCGCTGCTCGTCGCCGAGCGCCTCCTCGAGCTCGCACGCCGCGCCTTTGACGCCTGGGAGCGCGGGCTGCCGCTGCACGCCCGCGGAGAAGCCGCCGGCGTGCTGCTCGGCGTGCGCATCTCGCCCGAGGGCGAGCTGGCCCTCACGCTGGGAGCGGCCCAGGGGGGACCGCGCCGCGCCGTCCACACCTTCCCGGCCCTCGGCGTCGCCGACGTGCTCGACGCCGCCCTCGCCTTCGGCCGATCGCTCGTGCGCGCGATCCTGCGGCGCGACCGCTCGCAGGCGGGCAACCTGCGCCTGACTGCGCTGCGCCGCGGGCTGCGCGAGGGGGCCGACGCCCTGCGCGAGGCGTCCCGGACCGACTCGAAGATCAACCCCACCCCCGAGCCGTACCGCGCCTTCGCCGCGGCGCTCGACCAGGCGCGCGCGGCGCGCGAGTCGAGCCCACCGCCTGCCCCCGCGACGCGGCTGCGCTACGCGGCGCGTTGGCGGGCCATCGTCCCGGGGATCGATCTGCGCGCGACCTACCTCTGCGGTGACCGGATGATCGTGGGCGCCGCGACCGAGATGTGGGCGCTCGACCGCGCGACCGGCCGCGTCCTCTGGCGCACCGACGTGACGCGCGGCACCAGCGTCGTCACCCCCGGCGGCATCGCGCGCCTGGCGCCCGACGGCACGCTGCGGGTCCACGACTTCGGCAACGGCGAGGTCACGCTGACCGCCCGCATCGCGCCGCGCGTCGGCGGACCCGTCGCCGGCGCCGTCGTGCACCTGCCCGGCCTGCCCAAGCTCGTCATCGTCACCGAGGGCGAGCACCACCTCGTCGCCGTCGATCTGACCACGGGCGAGCCACGCTGGCGCTGGTCGTGGGGCGGCTCGCGCTCCGGATCCGGCCGCGCCGCGCGCGTCGCGCCGCGGATGAAGCGCGCCGGGCGCCTCGTGTACTTCACCGCCGGCGACGGCGCGCTCACGGCGCTCGACGTCACGAGCGGCGCGGTCGTGTGGCGGCTGCGCGACCGCCTGCGATTCCGCGCCCCTCCCACCGTGAGCCACGACGCGCTCTACGTCGTCGCGGGCGGGGCCCACGGCGTCGCGCGCCTGTACTGCGTCGACCCCTTCTCGGGCCACGTACGCTGGTCGACGGCCGTCACGGGCGCCAACGCTCCCTGCACCATCGAAGGCTCGCCGCTCGTCGCCTCCGGCGCCGTCGCGGTCGCGGTGCGCACGGGTCGGGCCTCGGGCCCGCACACCTGGGGTCGCGCCTCGGGCCCGCACGCCTCGGGTCCCGCCGAGCGCCACGATCGCGGGGTGATGCTCGCCGCCTACCGCCGCGACGACGGCCGTCCCATCGCCAGCCGCGCCCCCGTGCTTGCGCCGAGCGGCACCTCGTGGCTGGCGGTCGACGACGCTTTCATCGGCAACGCACCCACCGGCGAGCTGCTCGCCGTCGACGGCGGCCGCGGCGAGTTGCGCTGGCGGCAGGTGCTCGGTCCGCGCCCGCTCGAGGCGGACGTGCCCCGGCGGCTCGAGCCGGTGCTGCGCTGCGGCGCGCTCTTCGTGCCGCACACCGACATCCTGGTGCTGCGGCCGCGCGACGGCGCCGTGCTCGGGACCATCGCCCCCACCGAGGCCATCCCCGACCTGCTGCGCGTCGACGAGCGATGCGACGTGTACGTCGCCGAAGAGAGCGGTCACCTGGTCGCCTTCGGCGCCCTCCCCCGCCTGACTCTCGTGGGCGCCGGGCACGCGTGAGCCCGCGGCGAGAACTCTTTTGCTGCGAGGCGCGGTCCGTGCGATCCTGCAGGTGGTGCGGGATCGGCAGACCTGCGTCGGCTGCGGCAAGAAGTCGCCGGAGACGGAGACGAACTACACGCTCATCAGCGCGCAGTTCGGCTGGCGACTGACGCGCTACCGGGGCGCCGACGGCTCGCTCGTCATCGAGTGGCGCTGCCCCTCGTGCTGGCGCGAGTACAAGCGCGCCCGGCAGCCGAGCGTGCCCGAGCTCTCGCGCCCGCCTACGCCGCCGGTCGCCTTCGAACCGTTCCGGCCGCGCACGACGGCGCCCGCTCCGGGCGACTCTTCGCAGCGCCGAGCGCGCACGCCGGTCGCGCCTGCGCCCGGCACCACCCCTCGGCCGAGCCCCGCGCCGTCGCGGCCGACACCTGCGCCGGCGCGCGCGACCCCGACGCCCCCGACCCCCGCCGCCCCGCGCGGCTCCTCGCCGAGCGTCCCGCCGACGCCCACGACGCCGGGGCGCTGGCGCTCGCGCTGAGTCGGCGCGTTCTTCGACGACGCCGCGCGCAGGCGGCCTCCGCCCCTCGTCGGGCTTCGCCCTCCGCTATGCGGCGGCCACCCCGTCGGTCTGCCCCTCGTCACGAAGGTGCGTCTTCTCCTTGTAGAACATCGCGTACACGATGAAGAGCAGGCCCACCCCCGTCATCAGGGCGGCGAAGAACTGGAAGTACTCCGGCCCCACCAGCCGGTACGTCGACACCTCGGCCTTGCTCGCGTCGAACGTCCCGCTCGTCTCGATGGGCTTGCGGTCGACGACGTCCATCAGCTCGACACGCCCGTGCGCCTTGTCGATCGCCTCGACGAGGAACGTCCCCTCGAGCGGCTGCGGCTTGGCGCTCGCCCGGTGGGCGGGCTCGGCGCTCGAGTCATGGGCGGGCTCGGCGCTCGACTCGTGAGCGGCCTCGGCGCCCGACGGATCGACGGTCACGCCCGTGTCGCCGCCGAAGTCGATCTTCTGGCCGAGCACCAGCTGGTCGGCCTGCGCGACGTGCACCCACGTGTGCGCGCCCACGTCGACCGCCGTCGCCTCGAGCGGGCGCTTCATCCCGTAGTTGACCCCGGCCGTGATGAACGTCCCCACCGTCGTCGCCGCGAGGAACATCGCCATCACGAAGCTCTTCATCCGCAGCGGCGCCTGCTTGTAGCCGAACTCGAGGCCCGTGATGCTCACCAGCACCTCGCTGGCCGTGAGCACCGCGTACGCGAGGATCTGCCACCAGACGCTGACAACCTGGCCGTCCTGGATGCGCCCCTCGACGCGCGCCAGGATGAGGAACGACGCGGCGATGGTGAAGAAGCCGACGGCCATCTTGCGCAGCGGCGTCACCTTGAAGAACTTCCCCCAGAGCGGATAGATGCCGAAGCTGAAGATCGGCACCATCGCCAGGATGAACAGGCCGTTGACGACCTGGACCTGCGCGGGCAGCAGCGTGATGCCGAAGCCGATGTTCTTGTCCATCAGCGACGAGCGCGCCTGGAGCGTCAGCGTCTGGCCGTTGCCCTGGTTCCAGAGCGACCAGTACACGCCGATGAAGACGAAGAAGACGACAGAGAGGCGGCCGATGGTCTTCAGCCCCTCCTTCGAGAAGACGTCGCGCACCCACGCCCTGCCCGCCGGCGGCACCACGGCGAACTTCTTGCGGCCCATCCAGAACACGAGCGTCGCGAAGAACATCATCGCCGCCGGGACGCCGAAGGCGACCGGGCGCCCGTACTTCTGCAGCAGGACGGGGCAGAACCAGATCGAGATCGACGACCCGGCGTTGATGGCCAGGTAGAAGTAGCTGAACGCGCGCTCGATGAGGTGCTGGTTCTTGCCGGTGAACTGGTCGCCGACGTTGGTCGACACGCAGGGCTTGATGCCGCCCGTGCCGAACGCGACCAGGAACAGGCCGATGGACAGGCCCCCGATCCCGGGCACGAGCGCGACAATCGCGCAGCCGGCCGAATAGGCCAGCGAGAAGGTCATCACCGTGCGGTACTTGCCCCAGAAGACGTCGGACACGATCGCGCCGACGAAGGGGAACAGGTACGCGGCGCCCTGGAAGAGGTTCGTGTAGATGTCCGCGTCCGCCTCGCCGAAGTGCAGCGTGCTGACCAGGTAGACGATGAGGATCGAGTTGATGCCGTAGAAGCAGAAGCGCTCGGCGCCCTCGTTCGCGACGATGTAGGGGATGCCGCTCGGCATCTTGTCCTCGCGCGGCTCGACCCGCGCGGGGCCGGAGCCGGGGTCTCGCATGGGCTCGGGCGCGGAGGGCTCCATCGTGGCGGCGGGCTGGGTCATGGGAGGCGCGGGACACTACAACGGACCGCGCCGCCCCGACCAGCGTGGCCTGGTGTGGCCTCGCGCGCGACGACGCGGAGCGTCGAGCGTAGACTCGGGCGGTGGACCGCGACGCCCGCGAGCTCGCCCGGCTGGGCTACGCGCAGGAGCTGTTGCGGCGCCTCGGCGGGTTTTCGAGCTTCGCCATCGGCTTCTCGGTCATCAGCGTCCTGACGGGCGTCACCTCGACATTCGGCGACGCGCTCGGCGCCGGCGGCCCGGCGGGGCTGGCCCTCGGCTGGCCGCTCGTGTCGGTCGGAACGCTGCTGGTCGCGCTCGCCATGGCCGAGCTGGCGAGCGCCTTCCCCACCGCCGGCGCGCTCTACCACTGGGCGGCGCTGCTCGGCGGATCGCGCTGGGGGTGGGCGACGGCGATGCTCAACCTCGCGGGGCAGGTGGCCATCGTCGCCGCCATCGACCTCGCCTGCGCGCAGGCGCTCGCGCAGGTGCTGCACGTCTCCGACCGGGGGGCGTACGCGCTCTTCGCCGCCGTGCTGGTCGCGCACGGCGCCCTCAACGCGACCTCGGTCCGGCTGGTCGCGTGGCTCAACGACGCGTCGGCCACGGTGCACCTCGTGGGCGTCGTGGCGCTCGCCGGGATGCTGCTCGTGTGGGGCCGGGCGCACGGCGCCGGGTGGCTGCTCGAGACGGGGCACGGGACGCGGGCCGCAGGCGGGTACGCGATCGGCTTCGTGCAGTCGCTCGTGCTCGGGGTGTGGACCTTCACCGGCTTCGACGCCGCGGCGCACGTCAGCGAGGAGACGCAGGATCCGCGGCGGCGGGCGCCGATGGGGATCGTCTCGTCGGTGGGGGTGAGCGCGGTCGCCGGGTACGCGCTGGTCGCGGCGCTCGTGCTCGCCGTGCGCGACCTCGGCGCGACGGCGGGGGCGCCGGACGCCGCTCTGGTGGTGCTCGGCGGCGCGCTCGGGGCGCGCGCCGGGCGGTTCGCGCTGGGGCTCGCGGTGCTCGCGATGTGGTTCGCGGGGCTCTCGAGCGTCACGAGCGCGTCGCGGATGCTCTTCGCCTTCGCCCGCGACGGCGGGTTGCCCGGGGCGGCGCTGCTGCGGCGCGTCGACGACCGCACGCGCACGCCCGTGAACGCGACGGCGGCGGTCGTTCTCGCGGCGATGGCGCTCGTGGGCACGGTGGCGCGCGCCAGCGCGACGGTGTTCCTCGCCGTCGCGGCGCTGGCGACGGTGGCGCTCTACGCATCGTACGCGCTGCCCATCGCGCTCGGCGCGGCGGCGCGCGTGCGGGGACGCTGGACCCGCCCCGGGCCGTGGAGCCTCGGGCGGCTCGGCGTGCCGCTCGCCTGCGCCGCGGTGGCCTGGACGGCGGGGGTGTTCGTCGTCTGCGCGCTCGCCAACCCGCTCTCGGTGGGCCTCTTCGCCGGCCTGCTCGTCGCGCTCGCCGCCCTCTGGGCCCTCGTCGTGCGCCGCCGCTTCATGGGACCGAAGGTCGATCTCGCGCACTTCCAGCAGGCGGAGTGACCCGACTACGCCGGGGATGCGTGCGCAAGCGTGAGGCGTGCGCCCGCCAGCGTCGGGCGCGCGTCCGTCAGCGTCAGGCGCGTGCCCGCCCGCGTCAGGCGCGTGCCCGTCCGCGTCAGGCGCGTGCCCGTCCGCGTCAGGCGCGCGTCCGTCAGCATCAGGCGCGCACGCCTCCGCGTCGGCAACGCGCGCCTCACCGTGGGCAACGCCCGCGTCTGCGTCGCCAGCGCGTCCCTGCGCGTCGGCAGCGCGCGCCTCACACGCGCGCGCGTGCGTCCGACGCTCGGGCACGCACTCGTCATGCGGGCGGGGGCGCGCTCGACGCCGGCGCGGGCATCGCTCGCACGGGCGGAGCCGCGCCCGGGCCTCGCGCGTGCGGTCACCCCCTGGCGGGGGGCGCCTCTCCGCCGGGCGGATGCGTCGACGCCATTTCGCCGTCGCGCCGCAACGAGCCGACGTCGCCGCCCGTGCTCACCGGCCCCACGCACCGGCCTCGCCCGGGCGCAATCGTCATCGCTCGTTCGAGGACAGCGGCAGCGAGATGACGCCGTTTGGAGTGGCTTGCCCGCCGTCCGGGACTTCGTCGGACGCATCCGCTTCTGATATCCGCCCCGCGCCCTCCCCTCACCCGCAGCAGCGCGGCGCCGAGGAGCTCGCCTGGGGCGCGCGCCGGCCGGGCGAGGGCTTGCGACGCGCCGCCAGCCGCGGCATCGAAGGGACCCGGAGGCGAACGATGCGGATCTTCCTCACCGGGGCGAGCGGCTTCATCGGATCGGCGGTCGCGCGGGCGCTGGCGCGCGCGGGGCACGACGTGGTGGGCCTGGTGCGAACGCAGGACAAGGCCCGCGCGCTCGAGGCGTCCGAGGTGTCCACGGTGCTCGGCGACATGGGCGAGCCGGCGCGCTGGCTGGGCGCCGCGCGCGACTGCAGCGCGCTCGTGCACTGCGCCTCGGAGACGTCGGCCAAGCACTGGGAGCTCGATGCGCGCACGACCGACGAGCTGCTCGGCATCGCCGTCAACGCGGGCCGGCCGCGCACCGTCCTCTACACGAGCGGCGTCTGGATCTACGGCGCGACCGGCGCGAAGCTCGTCGACGAGGCGACGCCGCCCGAGCCCATCGACCTCGCGAAGCCGCGCGTCGCCATCGAGCAGCGCGTCCTGGCGGCGGGCAGGGGCGACGTGCGCACGCTGGTCGTGCGCCCCGGCTGCGTCTACGGCGGCGCGGGCGGCGGGATGACGAGCCCCTGGTTCGAGGGGGCGACGCAGGGCGCGCTGCAGGTCGTCGGCACGGGGCGCGAGCGCTGGGCGATGGTGCACGTCGAGGACCTGGCCGACCTGTACGTGCGCGCGCTCGAGTCGCCCCACGGCGGCGTCTTCAACGCGACCGATCGCAGCCGCTTCACCGTGCTCGAGTGCGCGCGCGCGGCGATGCGCGCCGCCGGCGCCGAGGGCGAGCCTCAGATCGTGCCGGTCGAGAAGGCGCGCGGCGCGATGGGCCCCTTCGCCGACGCGCTGGCGCTCGACCAGCACGTGGACTCGCGCAAGGCCGCCGCGCTGCTCGGCTGGCAGCCGCGCCACGGCGGCTTCGTCGACGGCGCCGAGCGCTACTACCGGTCCTGGCGCGCGAGCCGCTCGTAGACAGGCGCGTCCCCTCGGACGCGCTCCTTCCCTCACCGCGGCGGAGGCGCGAAGCGGCCCTCGTTCGGGAAGGGGCTCGCGGTGTCGCGCGTGCGCAGCTCCTCGGCGTTCCGGTCGTCGCCGCGCTCGGCGAAGAACCCGATGCCGATGACCCCCACGTTGCGCGCCTCGCCCCGCTGCGCCGCGTACGAGTCGCGCACCTTGGCGAAGCGGAAGGCCGCCACCTCGTCCCGGCTCTGGCGGAAGCCGTCGATCTCGACGCTCGCCCACGGCATGAGCACGTAGCCGCGGTTCTGGAAGCTCCCCGGGCGGCCGTCGATGACGTCCAGGCCGTCGACGGTCGCCACCGCCTCGAAGCGGCGCGGCGTGTGGTTGGCGATGACGATGCTGTAGCGCTCGCCCTCCTGCCCCACGACGTAGGTGCGGTCGCCGACGTGCATCGCCTCGAGCGGCTCGCCCCACGCGTCGCGCAGCGACACCGTGATGGCGCCGTCGGCCTCCGGCACGTCGTGGAAGCTCGGCGCGCCGCCGTGGTAGTCGGCCAGCGCCTCGACGCCCCGGCGGTCGTCGTAGAACAGCTGCGCGACGGCGAACGGCTGGTCGGGGTCGGCCCGGAAGAAGCTCACCTCGCGGATGCGCGACTCGCGCGCCTCGCCCCACTCGGTGCCCAGCCCGGGGCGGTTCCGGGGCGCGGGCTCGGGCGTCGTCCACGTCGAGCCGCCCGAGGCGCTCGATTCGAGCGTCGCCACGTGCGGCGCGGGCGGGGCCGGCGCGGGCATGTCGGCCTGCGCGGGCGCGGAGGTCGGGGTGGCCGTCGCGCCGGCCGCCGCGCCCGACGGCCCTGCGGACACCGGCTCGTCGCCGCCCCAGTTTCCCGCCGACCTCGCCGGGCCGGCCGCCACCTCGGCCCCCCCGCCGCACCCTGCGGCCGCCGCCGCCAGCACCGCCATCGCACCCACAGCCAGAGCAGCCATCGCGCGCATCGTCGTATCCCTCCGTTCACGCGCTTCAACGGAGGGCCCCGGCTCGGCCTTACAGCTGAAGAGAGGTGCGCCGCCAAGACGGGCCAGGAGAAAGAGATCACGGGAAGGCGGGAAGGCTGGGGTGGACGACGCCGATCACCCAACCCTTCCCGCCTTCCTGTTTCTCCCTCTTTTGGCGCCCTGGGGCTCACTCCCCCGGTCGCTGGGCCAGCGTCACGAGCGCGCTCTTCATGTGGGGCTCGCCGCCGGGCGCGACGGGGTAGTCGGCCGGCTCGGGGAGGTCCTTGACCTGCGCGACCTCGCGCTTCGCGAGGCGCGCCGCGTCGAAGAGGATGCGACGGAAGCGGCCCGGCGAGATGCCACGGTGGTTGGTGCACGCGAGCAGCCGCCCGCCGGGCGCGAGGACGGCGAGCGCGTCGGCCGCGAGCCCGGCGTAGTCGCTCTCGGCGACGAACCGGCCGCGCCTGGTCGTCGAATAGCTCGGCGGATCGAGCACGACGAGGTCGAAGCGCTCGCCCCGACGCGCGGCGCGCGCCAGCCAGGTGAACGCGTCGTCGGCGACGAAGGCGTGGTCGCCGCCGAGCAGTCCGGCGCGCGCGAGGTTGGCGCGCCCGCGCTCGAGCGCGGCGGCCGAGGCATCGACGCTGACCGTGCGGGCGGCGCCGCCCAGGGCCGCCGCCACGCTGAAGGCGCAGGTGTACGCGAACAGGTTGCCGACGCGCTTGCCGGCCGCCATCGCGCGCACGCGCTGGCGGTTGGCGCGCTGGTCGAGGAACACGCCCGTCGACAGGCCGTCGCCGAGGCGCACGAGCAGCGGCATCGCGTTCTCGAGGATCGCGATCTCGTCGGGCGCGGCGGCGCCGCGCACGGGGTGCGCGGGGGCGAGGTCCTCGCGGCGCGTGTCGACGAGGAGGTTCGCCTGCCTGGGGCGCAGCTTCAGGTAGATGCCGTCGAAGCCGAGGGCGTGCAGGCGGTCGAGCACGCGGTCGCGGCGTGCCCGGTCGGCCCAGGGCCCGTCGTCGCCGTAGAGCTGCGCGACCAGCCACGCGTCGTAGACGTCCACCGCGAGGCGCGGCAGGGCGTCGCCGTCCTCGTTCACGAGGCGGAACGCCGTCGTCGCCTCGCTGCGCCCCAGCCCCCAGCGCCGCTCGAGCGCCCGCGCGAGGACGCGCGACAGCGCCTGCTCGTCGTCGTAGACGGCGTCCGCCGGGTCGCCGTGCTCCAGCCACGCCTCGAGCTCGGCCGGGGGCGGCGCCTCGAAGCGCGCGCGCCGCCCGGTGGCGGGGTGCTCGAGCGACAGGGCGCTCGCGTGCAGCATCAGACGGGGGGCACGCGCGCCGCCGTAGAGCGCGTCGCCCGCGATGGGGGCGCGGGCGTGCGCGAGCTGTACGCGCGCCTGGTGGGTGCGGCCCGTCTCGAGCGACAGCTCGAGCATCGCGCGGTCCCCGGATCGCGCGAGCACCTTCACGTGCGTGACGGCGGGCTTGCCCCCGGGCGCGCGCCCCGTGACGACGCGCATCGCGCCGCCCTTGTCGGCTGCGATCGCGTCGCGCAGGGTCGCGCGGTCGCGCCCGCGTGGCCAGCCGGTCACGCACGCGACGTACGTCTTGTCGACCGAGCGCCCCTCGAACTGCGCGGCGAGGCTGGCGTTCGCCTCCCGGCGGCGCGCGAAGACGAGCAGCCCGCTCGTGTCCTTGTCGAGCCGCTGGTGCACCCCGAGGTACGCGCCGCCGAGGTGCGCCCGAAGCCGCGTGACCACGTCGTCCGGCTGCTCGGGGTCGGCCGCCTGCGACGGGACGCCGGCCGGCTTGTCGACGACGAGAAGCGTCCCGTCGTCGTGGACGACCCACGCGTCGCGGAAATCGGGCCAGACGGCGCGGCGGTCCACGGGACGCCTTCTATCACGCGGCGTTCCGCCGGATCGGGCGCCGGTCAGGTCGGCAGCACGCCCGTCTCGAGCTCCGCCTCCCCCCCGCCTCGCTCGAACTCGAGCCGGTCGAGGCCGCGCTTGTGCAGCACGAGCGTCGCGCGCTCGTCGACGGGCGCGCCGTCGTCGCAGGTCACGTGCAGCCGCACCGGCACGCGGTAGCAGCGCGGCGCGGCGGTGAAGATGACCTTGCGCGTCTCCACGTCGAGCACCGGGACCTGCTTGATGGGGTCGTCCAGGCGCGCGAACAGCGGGCTGAGGTCGTAGCGGAACACGTGCTTGACCCGGCGCACGCCGCTCGCGACGAGCTCCGGTTTGGCGAAGACGGTGCCGCGGTGCACGTAGTGCACGAGCGTGGCGGGCGTCGTCGCGCCGCTCTCGGGGTTGAGCGCGTCGGCGAGCTGCACCACGCGCGTGTCGAAGCTCTCGAGCGCGCGCACCACGACGTCGCGCCCGGGCAGGCGCTTGGCCGGCGCGCGCCAGCGCGCGACGCGCTGCGCGTAGAAGCGGTGCACGTTGCCGCTGATCCAGCGGCGGCCGACGTCCTTGATGCGGTCCTTGACCGCGTAGACGAGCCCCAGGATGACCGCCAGAACGACGATCCCCGATCCGACGCGCGCGCCCGTCGTCGGCCGGTGGTTCATCAGGGCGATCTGCCAGGCGAAGGCCCACGTCGACGCGATGATCGCGACCAGCGCCGCCACCCAGTTGTGCAGCCGCTCGGCGACCTGGAACGTCTCCGGCTCGAGGAAGAGCACCTCCTGGAAGTGCTTCTTCAGGCGGCTGGCGCGCTCGATGTAGCTCTCGAGCGATGCGGGCGACCGCGGGTCGGGGTGCAGCCACCGCTCGGCGTCGCGTCGCGCCACCTCGCGCTCGAGCAGCTCGGCGATCGTCTCCTCGACCCGCGCCAGCGCCGGCTCGTAGGTGGCGGCGCGCGGGGTGGGCGTCGGAGCCTCGCGCAGCGCGGCGATCGCGCGCTCGGCCGAGGCGAGCATCTCGAGCAGGCGGACGCTCACGTACTCGTCGACGAGCTTGCGCTCGCGCCCGATCTCGATGGAGTCACGCGGGCCGCGCCGCGCCAGCCGCTCGCGCGCCTCCTCGGCGGTCGTCGTCGCGAAGGCGAGCCAGAGGCGCAGCCCCTCCTCGAGCGACTCGGGGGTCAACGTCGCGGCCGAGATGGCGCCGGCCAGGCGGCAGTGGCGCGCGAAGCCCTCGCTGGCCCGCGCGAGCTCGTGCGCGAAGGCGATGGCGCCGCGGCGCAGCGTATCGATGCTCGGCGCCTCGCCCAGGCGCGGCGCCGCGGCCGCGCCGTCGAGGCGCGTCCACGACTGCAGCTGATCCCACGGCAGGTGCCGCGCGAAGACGTTGGCCGGGATCTCGAGCTCGACCTCGATGGCGTAACTGGCGCGGCCCCGCTCGGGCAGCGGGATGCTGACGCTCCACTCGAGGCGCGAGGCGTCGTGCACGTCGAGGCGCACGTCGACGTCGCTCTCGTCGGCCACGAGCTCGGGGGCGCCCAGCGCCACGCGGGGAATGTCGGCGATCGCCACTTCCTGAGCTCAAACTTGGGCGCGAGGACCCCGACTCTGCAAGAGGTATTTGACAATTCTGCCGTGGGGGTTAGGCAGGGCCCTCGCCCCGATGCCGAGCCCGGACACACTCAGGTCGCGCCTGCTCGCCTCGTTCCCCGATGCCCACGTCGAGGTGACGGACCTCACGGGCACCGCGGACCACTTCCAGGCGCTGGTGGTCAGCCCGGCCTTCGCCGGCAAGACGCGCGTCGAGCAGCACAAGATGGTGTACGAGGCGCTCGGCGAGCTGATGAACGGCCCCATCCACGCGCTCGCGCTGACGACGAGGATCCCATGACCGACGAGACCAAGACCAAGATCGATGACCTCATCAAGAGCCACAGGGTGATGCTCTTCATGAAGGGGACCAGGCAGTTCCCCGCCTGCGGCTTCTCCAACGCCGTCGTGCAGATCCTCAAGAAGGAGGGGGCCTCGTTCGAGACCTTCAACATCCTGGCCGATCCCGAGATGCGCCAGGCGGTGAAGGAGTTCTCGAACTGGCCGACGTACCCGCAGCTCTATGTCGACGGAAAGTTCGTCGGCGGCTGCGATATCGTCACGGAGATGCACGAGAGCGGCGAGCTGAAGCAGCTGCTCGGCGCCTGAGCGGCTGGAGCCCTCACTTCGAGGTCTTGTAGACGCACTGGCCGGCGTCGACCCAGTACAGGCTCGACCCGGAGACGGCGACGCCGGTGACCGCGCCGATCGTCGTCATCCCGAGCGACGTCGACGAGCCGCCCGCCAGCGGCATGCGCGCCGGGCCGGTCTTGGTGGCGTAGTACACGTTGCCGCCGTCGATGGCGAACGGGCTGCCGCCGTCGGAGGCGAGCATCGTCGGGGCGCCGCTCGAGGGCAGCTGGTAGAGCGCGGCGCTGCCGGACATGAGGTCGTACGTGGCGAAGAGCACGGTGCCGCCCGAGACGGCGAGCTCGCTCACGTTGCCGGCGATGGCCCCCGGGATCGTGCCCACCTGCGTGGCCGTCATCGCGCCCGCCGCGATCGAGTAGACGTTCAGGTCCGGCTGCGGGGAGTCGGTGACGTTGTCGATCCAGTAGACCTTCCCGCCGTCGACGGCGAGGTGCTCGGGGGTCGCGCTGCCCCCCCGATCGCTGAGCTGGGCCCCCTGCCCGCCTCCGACCGGCACCGAGTAGAGCGCCTCGTCGCCGGTCGACGTCGACGCGACGTAGTAGACGGTCCCGCTCCCGACCGCGAACTCGTGCACGATGGATCCCGGCGTCATCACGACGTCGTGCGGGCTGCCGCCCGCGCGAGACACGGCCTGCACCGCTTCGCCCGTGTTGGGCGCCAGCGTGGCGAAATACGCGGTCATCGGGTCGGCCGTGACCTCGGGCGCCTCGCCGGGCGCGAACGTGAAGATGGTCATCGGCGACCCTCCCGTCGGCGGGGCGGTGTCGATGAGCGCCGGGACCTTCGTGATGTCCGAGGTGCGGCTCGGGTCCGGCAGCAGGCCCATCACCAGGCCGCTCGCGTCGGCGTAGAATCCGCCGAGGCCCTGCTGGGAGGTGTCCAGCATGTACGGCGCGGGGACCTGCAGGATGGCGTTCGGGCCGCACGCCCCGCCACCCCCGCCGTCATCCCCGCCCCCACCGGAACCGCCGCCGTTGCCGTTGCTGCCGCCGCCGCCACACGCCGCGGCGAGCGCGACCAGCGCCGCAATCCCAAGCCCACTTGCGAAGACCGTCGCTCTCATGACGCAGAGAGACAAAGCCAACGGTCGTTCGTTGTCAACTTCGCGCCTGGCCTCTCCCCGACAAATCAGGACGCGTCCGGCGCATCGACCTTCCGGTCGCGAGCCGGAGTTGCGCGAGGGCAGCGTGGAGGTTTCACATGCCGAGGCCGCCGTCGACGTCGATGGTGCGCCCGTTGAAGTAGTCGCACTCGAGCACGAACTTGACCGCCAGCCAGAGGTCCTCCGGCGTGCCGATGCGCGCCACGGGGATGGCGGCGACCAGCGCGTCGCGCGCCTTCTGGTTCATGCCCTGGGTCATCGGCGTCTCGACCATGCCCGGGGCGACGGCGCCGCAGCGGATGCCGAACGGCGCCCACTCGAGCGACCACGTCTTGGTGTTGGCCGCCAGCGCCGCCTTGGCCGCGCTGTAGTTGCTCTGCCCGCGGTTGCCGTGACGGGCGACGCTCGACATGTTGACCACGACGCCGGGGCGCGTTCCGGTGGCGACCATCTTGCCGACGCAGTCGCGCGCCAGGAGCGTCGCGCCGGTGAGGTTCACGGCGATGACGGCGTCCCACTGCTCCTTGGAGAGCTTCTTGACCTCGCCCGTCTCGCGGTCCTTCTTCACGAGCAGGCCGTCGCGCAGGATGCCGGCGTTGTTGACGAGGGCGTTGAGGCCCCCCATCGCGCCGTGCGCCCACTCGACGAAGCTCGCGACGTCCGCCTCGTCGGCGACGTTGACCTTGCGCGTGTGCACCTTGCCGGGGCCCTTGGCCATGGCCGCGGTCTCGGCGAGGCCCACCTCGTTGACGTCGCCGGCGGCGACCTGCGCCCCGGCCTCGGCCAGACGGACGGCGAAATGACGGCCCATGCCCGACGCGGCGCCCGAGACGACGATCTTGAGGTCCTGCAGCTTCATGAGCGGCTTGTTATCACAAGTCGCTCACCACGTGATCCAGCCGAAGCGTGTCGCAACGGCCAGCAGCGCGACGGCGACGACGACCTCGACGACGAAGCGCAGCGAGCGGCGGAAGAGGCGCCACGACACCACGAACGCGATCGCCGCGACGAGGATGGTCGGCAGCCCCGTGTGGTGCGCCCCCCAGCGCACCGCGGCGCGCAGCGCCTGGCCGAGGGCCGGCGTCCACGCGAGCATCCGATGCGGGTCGAGCACGGGCGGACGCATCGGTTCGCCGCATTCGACCGCAGCGTCCGCGGCTGGGGCAAGTTCCTGCGCGGCGCCGTCTCAGTCGCTCCGCGCGTAGATCCAGATGTCGCGCGCGGTCGACGCGTGCAGGTCGATCGGCGGCCAGAGCTTGCTCGTCCAGGTGGAGACGTGCACGAGCTTGTAGCGGCCGTACTGGCTGCTCGTCAGGGCCCGGAAATACGCCGTCGCCTCGCGGTCGCGGCCGCTCACCTGCTCGGTGGGCGCGAGCATGTGCCCGTCGCTGGGCCAGTCGCTCGGATCGAGCAGGTAGCGCCACGCCCAGCCCTGGCTGACGACGATGTACTTGGCCCCGCGCGCGGCAGCGTGGTCGTAGTCGTCGACGACCTCCTCGACGCCGGGCATGGGGTTTCTGTGCTCGCTCGGGTACGGCCCCGCGCGGATCACGCGCGCGCCCGGCGGGAAGCGGGGCATGTACACGTTCAGTCCGTAGGTCTCGATCGTGTCGCCCGGCGACACGTGCGCGCGCATCCAGGCCTCGGCGTCGTAGCGAGGATCGAGCAGCAGGTTGGCGTCGACGTCGGCCGCCCCGAACAGGGCCGCCGCGAACGCCGCGGCGGCGACGAGGCGCGCCAGCCAGCGCACGGGCGCGCGGCGTGGTCCGAAGACGAGCGCTTCGAGGCCGATGCCGCCGTAAACCGCGACGAGCACCATCTGGGGCAGACCGAAGCGGTGATCGGTCCGGCGCGCGACGCAGTTGAAGCACACCGTGAACGACAGCGCGGCCAGCAGCGGCAGCAGCGCCGCCACGAGCCGCTCGGGCCGGCGTCGATCCGCGCGAACGACGAGCGCCAGCCCGAGCGCGACCAGGATCGCGAACACGGCCGGGTAGTACAGGTCGAACCTCGTCACGAGGTCGTGCACCACGTCCCAGCGCCCGCGCCAGTCGTTCGTGTACTGCGCGTAGTCCTGGCTGGCCGGCCCCAGCAGAAAACGCACGCGCGCCCGGAAGCCGGTCGGGTTCACGAGCACTGCGTCGGCGATCACGAGCGCGCCGAGCCCGATCCCCGTGGCCAGGGCGGCCTCCCGCAGCACGACCCGCGCGCTCCTGCGCGCCCACGGGTCGAGGGCGAGCCAGAGCGCGAGCCCCGCCGGCGCGGCCAGCAGGAAGAGCGCGTACGCCTGATCTTTCGTGCCCACCGCGAGCGCGGCCAGCACGGCCCACCGCCGAAGCGACCGTGGCTCGCGGCGGGCCACGGCGCGCACCAGCGTCAGGAGAGCCAGGCACCCCCAGAACAGGTACGGCACGTCCAGGTTGGTCGTGTGCGCGTAGTAGGTGAAGGGCACGTTCACGCCGACGAAGGCCGCCGCGCACCACCCTGCGCGCCGGCCGCGAAGCTCCTCGGTCATCTTGGCGATGGCCCACACGATGCCGAGCGAGAGGGCGACGCTCACCAGGCGCGCCGCGACGGCGAAGGTCGTCATGTACGGGACCTTCAGGAACTCGTGGATGACGTCGCCCGGCTGCAGCGAGCGGGCACGTGCGAGCGCCACGATGGTCACCGGCGCGGTCACGAACGCGAGCAGGACCAGATGAACGGGTGGATAGGTGTAGTAGTGCCCCGGGACGACCGTCTCGACGAGACCTGCGAGGAAATCCCGGGGCGCCACGCCGTCGTTGTCCCAGCCATCAGAGGCTGGGAGGCCCCAACCGATGCCGACGACGCGAAGGACGAAGGTCGCCGCCAGGATCCACGCCAGCGGCGATCGCGCGGCGCGGGCGGCGGCTCGGCGGAGCGACGCGGCGCTGGGGAGACCCATCGGCGGGCCGCTTCGTAGCACAGAGCGTCCCGCGGGCGGCGGTGGCCCACCGCGTGCTTGGCGGCCGCTCGCGAATCAGTACACTCGCACCGCCGGCTGAGCTGTCCCCCGCCGCCGAACACCGCACCTCGCATGGCGACGCACGCCCCCCCCGACACGCGGATGCTCCACGCGCACGACGTCGTCGTCGCGCCCGCGACGGCGTCGGCCGGAGCCGAGGCCCACCGCGCCTCGCGCGCGAAGCTCGCGGCCTGGCTCGGTCTCGGGGCGCTGACGCTCGCGGCCGCGATGGTGTTCTGGGCGTTCGACGCGCTGCCCTTCCAGGACCTGCCGGCGCACGCGGGGCTCATCGCGCTGCGCCACCACGTCTCGGATTGGGCTTCCGAGCACCGCTACTACGTCGTCGCGCCGCACCTGGGGCCGTACTCGCTGTTCCGGTTCCTCGGCGAGGTGTTCCTGGTCCCGTTCGGGCCCGTCGGCGCGGTGCGCGCGATCGCCACCCTTCCCGTCGTCGCGACACCGCTCGCGCTGCTCTGGGCGCGCCGCCGCCTGCACGGCGATCGCTCGCCGACGGCGGGGTACTTCGGCCTGGCGCTCAGCTTCGGCTTCATGACGCTGCTCGGCTTCGCCAGCTACCTGCTCGGCGTCGCCGTGATGCTCGTGGCGCTGACGATGTGGCTCGAGCTGCTGGTCGCGGTCGACACCGGCGACGTCGCCGCGGCGCGCCGGCGCGAGATCGCGATCGCGTGCTTCGCGCCGTTCGTGTTCGTCGCGCACGGCCACGCCTTCGTCATCTTCCTCGCGCTGGCCGGCGTGTCGGCGCTGGCGACCGGCCGCCGCTGGCCGCGGCTGCTGCGCCTTCGCGCGCTCGCGCCCGGCCTGGCGCTCGCGGCGTGGGACGCCTGGCGCGAGCGCGCATCGGTGCTCCCCGCCGGGTCGGTCGCTCCGTCCAACCCCGCCCTCGAGCCGCATTTCCAGGGCGCCTACGACAAGTTCAGCCTCCTCGTCACCCCGACGCTGATGACGCGGACGGGGCTCGACGCGCTGGTCGGCCTGGGCCTGTGGGTGACGCTCGCGGCGTGCGTGGTGGCCACGGCGCGCGCGCTGCGCCGTCCCCCCGCGCAGCCGCCGGCGCCCGCGCAGCTGGCCTCGACGCTGCACACGCGGGCGCTCCTCGCGTGCATCGCGGCGCTCGGGGTGGTGTTCCTGGCGCTTCCGCACTCGATCGGGTGGTTCGGGTTCGTCGATGGGCGGCTCGTACCGCTGCTGCTGCTGCTGGCCGTGATGGCGGTGCGCCGCGAGGCGCTCGGGCACACGCTCGGCACGATCCACGATCGCTTCGCGACCGTGGCGGCCAGCGCGATGATCGCCATCGCGCTCGTCGCTTCGCATTCCTTCCAGAACGAGGCGCGCGGCTGGCGCGAGGTGCTCGCGCAGGTGCCGGCGGGCGCCAGGCTGCTCAACCTGCCGCTCGAGCCGAACAGCGACGTCTTCACCGCGCACCCGTTCATCCACTACGACAAGCTCGTGTTGACCGAGCGGCCCATCGTGGTCAGCGACGTGTGGTTCCACCAGGGCTCCGCCGTGTATCCGACCGCCGCCAACCCGGCCCTGCACCTGCCCGCGAGCTACAGCGAGAGCAACCTCCGCTTCATCGACTGGCCCGCGTACCGACTGAGCGACTGGGACTACGTGCTCATTCGCACCCGTCCCGAGGCCGGGCAGCCCTACGTGCCGCCGGGCCTCGAGCTCGCGATCCACCGCGGGGGCTGGTGGCTGTTCCGGTCGCACCCCGCCGGCTGACGGGGCGCTCCCCCGCCCGTCCGTCCGCCGGCGCGATGGTGCCGGGGCCCCATCGCAAGAACCTGGGCGAATGCCACCCGCGGGCGGCGGCGCCATTTCCGTTTTGCGTTTGGCCCGTGAATCGCTAGGTATTCGGCATGCGTCTCGTCGCCTTCGGGGTCGGGTATGTGGGGCTGGTCACCGGGACCGGGCTGGCCGAGCTGGGTCACGATGTCCTCTGCGTCGACATCGATCCCGAACGGATCCGGCAGCTTCAGGACGGGATCATCCCCATCTACGAGCCGGGGCTGGGCGACCTCGTTCGCCGCAACGAGCGCGCCGGACGCCTCCGCTTCGCCACGCAGGTGAGCGCGCCGTTCGACGAGGCCGACGGCTACTTCATCGCCGTCGGCACGCCGCCCGGTCCCGACGGCGCCGCCGACATCAGCGCCGTGGTCGGCGCGGGTGAGACCATTGCCCGCGTCGCCAAGAAGCCGGCCCTGGTCGTCGTCAAGAGCACCGTCCCGGTCGGCACCTGCGATGCCGTGCAGGCCCGCATCGACAAGGTCACGAAGCTCTCGCTCGAGGTCGTCTCCAACCCGGAGTTCCTGAAGGAGGGGTCGGCCGTACAGGACTTCTTCCGGCCCGACCGCATCGTGCTCGGCGCGCGCAGCGAGCAGGCGCGCGACACGCTGCGCGCGCTGTATGCACCGCTGCAGCTCTCCGGCGAACGCATGGTCGTCACCGATCCGCGGTCGAGCGAGCTGACCAAGTACGCGGCCAACACGATGCTCGCCATGCGCGTGTCGTTCATGAACGAGCTGGCGCGGCTTTGCCACGCCACGGGCGCAGACGTGCACGCCGTCCGCATGGGCGTGGGCGCGGACACGCGCATCGGCAAGCGCTTCCTCTACGCCGGACCGGGCTATGGCGGCTCCTGCTTCCCCAAGGACGTGCAGGCGCTCATGCACCTCGGGCGCGCGCACGGCGTGCCGATGCGCCTCGCGGAGGCCACGCACCTGGCCAACGAGGAGCAGGCGCTCTTTCTCGCGCAGCTCGTCGAGCAGGCCGTGGGCCCGCTGAAAGGCAAGACGGTCGCGCTCTGGGGCCTCGCCTTCAAGCCGGAGACCGACGACATCCGCGAGGCGCCGTCGGTCAAGCTCACCAGCGCGCTGCTCGCCAAGGGGGCCGACGTGGCGTGCCACGATCCGGAGGCGGGCCGCAACTTCGCCAAGGCGATGGCCGCACACGGCGGGCGCGTGAAGGTGGTCGATCGCGACTACGACGCGCTCGATCGCGCGCACGCGCTCGTGCTGCTCACCGAGTGGCGCAGCTACCGCGCGCCGAATTTCGCCGAGATCCGCAAGCGTCTGGTCGACGGCGAGGCGGGCGCGCCGCCGGTGGTCGTCGACGCACGGAACGTCTGGCGCCCGCACGACGTGGTGCGCGCGGGCCTGCGCTACCAGGGCATCGGCGTCCCCTCGGGCGTGGGCACGCCCGACCGCGTCTCCAAGACGACGTTGCTCTGAGAGGACGGCGTGTCGCGCATCGTCGTCACCGGAGGCGTGGGGTTCATCGGATACCACGTCACGCGCGCGCTCCTGGCACGGGGCGACTCGGTCGTCGCGGTGGACGACTTCTCGAACGCCCCCTACCCGACCGCCGAGAAGCTGCGCAACGAGCGCGACCTGCTCGCGGAGTTCCAGAGCGTGCGCGTGGTGCGCGGGTGCGTCACGGATCGCGCGGCGATGTCGCCGCTCGTTCACGAGGCCGACGCGGTGCTGCACCTGGCCGGGCTGGCGGGCGTGCGCCCGTCGTTCGCCGACCCGGCCCGCTACGCGCGCGTCAACGTCGAAGGAACGGCGATCATGCACGAGCTCGCGCGCGAGCACGGGATCGAGCGCTTCCTCTTCGCCTCGAGCTCCTCGGTGTACGGCGATGCGACGCCGCTGCCGGCGCGCGAGGACGCACCGGCCATCGTGCCCGAGTCGCCCTACGCAGCGAGCAAGCGCGCCGCCGAGCTGGTGTCCAGCGCGCTGTGCCTGCGAACGCCGTCGATGCGCTGCGCCGCGCTGCGATTCTTCACGGTCTACGGCCCGCGCCAGCGCCCGGAGATGGCCATCACGCTCTTCACGCGGGCGGTGCTCGCGAGGCGGCCCATCACGGTGTTCGGCGACGGATCGATGCGCCGCGATTTCACGCACGTCGAGGACATCGTGCGCGGCGTGCTGGCGGCGCTCGACCGGGCCCCCCCGGGCTTCCGCCCCTACAACCTCGGCTCCGGCGCGCCCGTGGACCTGCGCGCGCTCGTGCGTGCCATCGGCGAAACCGCGGGGGTCGAGCCCGTCGTCGAGCGCGCCCCGGTGCCGCTCGGAGACGTCGACGCGACGTTCGCCGACATCTCGCGCGCCCGCACCGAGCTCGGTTGGGAGCCGCGGATTCCCCTCCGCCAGGGGCTCGAGAGCGTCGTGGCCTGGGTGCGCGCGCACCCGTGAGCCCTTGACCCCGCCCCGCGGCGAGGCACGCTTGCGCACCGTGATGCTCCTTCGACTCGGTCCGTTACTCCTCGCCGCGTGCCTGCTCGGTTGCGGCAGCGGCTCGTCCTCGTCCCCACCCGGCGACGCAGGTGCCGACGCGCCGTCGGCGGAAGGCGAGGGCGCCGCCGACAGCGGTGATTGCTTCCCGTTCTGCGGCACCGGCCGCGACGCGGGCGCGGCGGACGCGGCCAGCGATGCCGCGCTGTCGTGCGCCCAGCTCGAGGCGAACTACCTGATGCTCGAGGCGGCGGCCAGGGCCTGCAACCCGCAGCTCCCCAACCAGTGCGCCGCGACGACGAACGACCCCTGCTGCCCGGTGACGGTCACCGTGAGCAACACCCAGGCGGTCAACGACTTCGATTACGCGGTCATGCGGTACGAGGCGCAGTGCACCGCCGACTGCTCGATGCGCATCTGCCAGCCGGCGCCCAGCGGCCACTGCGACGGCACCGGCTCGATGGGGGTCTGCCGCTGAGGCGCGGCCGCGGTTGACAAGCGCCCGCGGCGTGGAATGATCATTCCACACGCGCGATGGTGCAGCCGGCCGAGAAACCCGCTTCGCGGCGCGAGGCGCTTGCGTCACGCGTCATCGACGCCGCGCTCGAGCTCTTCGCCGAGCGTGGGTACCATGGAACGTCCGTTCCAGCCGTGATGGAGCGCGCCGGCGTCGGCGGGGGATCGCTGTATCGCCTGTTCGAGAGCAAGGAAGCGCTCGTCAACGCCGTCTTCCGCGACGCGAAGGGCCGGCTCGAGCGCGCGCTCGGCGAGGGCGCACCCCGTGACCTGCCGCCGCACGAGCAGTTCGACGACTTCTGGGCGCGCCTGACGGCGTTCGCGCGCGCCGAGCCGCTGCGGTTCCGCTTCCTGGAGCTGCAGGACCACGCACCGTATCTCGACGGCGAGAGCCGCCAGCTCGAGCTCTCGGTGCTGGCGCCGATCCTGCTCGCCTGCATGGACTTCCAGCGCCGCGGCGTGCTGCGCACCGACGTCGATGCCCCGACCATCATGGCCTTCGTGTGGGGCGCCTTCGTGGGCCTCGTGAAGGCCGAGCGCCTCGGGTACGTCAAGCTGTCGCCCGCTGCGATCGACGCTGCACGCGACGCGTGCTGGCGAGCGTTCGCTTCGAACACGTCCTCACCCCAGGAAAGGAGACGCCCATGGAAGGCACCCAAGACACGAGAAGCCCGCTGACGACCGGTCAGGGCTCCGCGGCGCGACGCCACGACCTCGAGTCCCTCTCGCGCCTCGACGCCGAGCACTTGGACGCGCTCTACGCCAGGGGGACGGCCCCCGCGAGCGTCGGCGCGCTCGAGGGCCACCCGCGCGGCCGGATGCTCGCCGTTCGCGCCCTCGATCACGGCGTCCCGGCGCGGATCGTGCGCCGACTCGCCGCCGCCCGCGCGTTCCCCTGGGGCGGCAAGAGCTTCCACGGCAGCGGCACGGCCGGCACGGGCGCCAACCGCGTGCACCTCTTCGGGCGGCACCAGCTCTTTCCGTTCCTGACGAGCGTCGAGCCGTCGGCCCTCGACGGCCGCCCGTGCGTCGCCCTCGACTACGATCTGCTCGACAATCCGGGCGTCATCCGCTCGATCCGCGACGAGGTGCGCGAGGTCGACGCCGGGCTGTTCCTCGGTCCGGCGATGTGGAAGACCGCCGGCGGGCCACGGCTCGTGCTCTGGTTCGCGCTCGACACGCGCGCGCAGGCGCACGCCATCGGGCTGCCGAAGTACGCATGAGCCGCGCTCGGGGGCGGCACGTGCTCGTGACCGGCGCCGCGGGGGCCATCGGCTCGGCGATCGCGCGAGCCTTCGCGCGTCGCGAGCCCGCGTCGCGTTTGTCGCTGGTCGACGTCGACGATCGGGGCGTCGCGCAGGCCGCGGAGGCCCTCGGCGCCCGAGCAGCCGCGCGCGTGTGGGATCTGTCCGAGCCCACCGCTCTGCCGGCGCGCCTGCGAGCGCTCGAGGAGGAGCGCGGCGCCGTCGACGTCCTCGTCAACTGCGCGGGCATCATGGAGATTCGCTCGCTGGCGGCGACGCACTGGGCGATCGCGGAGCGGCTGCTGAGGGTCGACCTCGAAAGCCCGCTGCGGCTGATGGCGCTCGTGTCGCCGGGCATGGCCGCCCGCGGTCGCGGCGCGATCGTCAACGTGAGCAGCATGGCCGGGGTGACGCCGCTGCGTGGCTGCGCGTACTACGGCGCCGCCAAGGCGGGGCTCGCGATGGCCTCGGAGATCGCGCGCATCGAGCTCGCGCCCCGCGGCGTGCACGTGCTAACCGTATACCCGGGCCCCGTGCGCTCGCGCCTCGAGCGGCGCGCCCGCAGCCAGGCTCCCGCGACGCTGCTGGCGCGCTGCCTCCCCACGGGGGACGCAGAGCCGCTGGCCGAGCGCATCGTCGACGCCTGCATGCGGCGACGACCACGCGTCGTCTATCCCGCATTCTACGAGCTGGCCAGTCGCTTCCCGCGCGTCGCCGGTCGTGTGACGGGCGCGGCGAGCCCCGTCCCGCACGACGTGGCGTGACCCGCGGCGAGGCCTCAGGTGCCGATCGACGGGTGCAGCCGCTCGCGCCTGACGCTCTTGGCCGGGCGCAGGTGCCCGGTCAGGTAGATCATGCCGTTGAACGTCGTCCACGGGCGCGCGTGCCGAAGCGTCGTCAGCCACTGCATCGGCCGCGGGCGGTGCTCGACCGGGCGCAGGCCGCACGCCACGGCGTGGTCCTGGGCGTGCTGGAAGGCATCGGCGATGCGCTGCTGCACGGCGACCGGCGAGCAGCGCTCGCGCGCGCGCTTGGCCGCCGCCTTGCCCAGGCGTGCCCGCGCCTGCGGGTCGCGAATGAGCTCGACCACCGCGCGCCCGAAGGCCGCGTCGGCCGCCGCCTCCGCGTCGTCGCCCTTGCCCGGCGAGAAGAGCACGCCGTTCACCCCGTCCTGGATCTGCGACGAGATGCCCATGCCGTCGGCGAAGGCCACCGTCGGCGTGCCGCTCCAGAGCGCCTCGCCCATGACGTTGCCGTAGGTCTCGCTGAGCGAGGTGTGCACGAACACGTCGGCGTAGCGGTAGAAGTCCGGCATCGTCGTCCAGGGGACCTCGCCGGTGAAGAAGACGCGGTGCTCGGCGCCGAGCTCCGAGGCGACCCGGCGGTAGTACGGGCTATCCGGTCCGTCGCCGACCAGCGTCAGCGTCGCGTCGGGCTCCTGCGGCAGGACGTGCTTGGCGAAGATGCGGATGATGCGGTCCTGCGACTTCTCGCGCGTATGCCGCCCGGCGCAGAGCAGCCGCGGCCCGCGCTGCGGGAGCCCCTCGCGCTCGATGAGGTGCGTGTACGGGTCGGCACCCAGCGGACGGTCGAACACGTCCGGCTGCACCGTGCGGGGGATGACGTGGATGGGCGCCGTCACGCCGCGCTCGCGCCAGTAGGTGCGCAGGCCCTCGCTCAGCACGACCAGCCCGTCGCCCTGGTTGTAGATCCCCGAGAAGAGCTTCTCGAACGGCCGCTTGAGGGTGAGAAACAGGCCCGCCTGCACCAGGTCGTTCTTGGACAGGCGCTCGGGCAGAAGGACGTCGTAGGCCGCCACCAGGTGCGTGGTATTCACGCAGAGGAGGGGGATACCCTTCATCTTGCGCAGCCAGACCCCGAACTCGAGCAGGAGCGACGTCGTCTGCGCGAAGCAGATGTCGAAGTTCCAGCGAGCGGGGTCGAAGATCCACGGGGCCAGCGGCAGCGGCAGGTGCAGCCCCGGGTACGTCTTCAGCGGCACGCTCGGCAGCGAGACGGTGCCGGGCGCGAGCTCCTCGGGGCTGGCATCCGGATCATGGGGCCCGATCACTGTGACTTGGTGACCACACCGTCGTAATTCTTGATACAGGAACCGTGTCTGAAAGACTGCACCGTTCGCGTACGAGATGCGGGTGAAGTCGCTCAGGATGGCGACGCGAAGCGGCCTACCCTGCCGCGCGGCCAAAGCCGCGAACGGCGGGAGGCTCGGCCCGTGCCCTGCGGCGAGGCCGGCATTGGCCGGATTCAGGCGCGTAACCCCATTCGCGCCCCCTGGAGGAAGCGCTTGAAGATCATCGACGTCACCGAATTCTATTCCGAAAGAGGAGGAGGGGTTCGAAGCCATCTGACGACGAGGGGTCACGTTCTATGCCAGCTCGGCCATGACCACACGGTGATTGCGCCGGGGCCGCGCGACGAAGAGTCCGCGGCATACGCAAAGGATGGGCCGAGGGGTCGGAGTCGGGTGATTCGCATCGGGGGCCCCCCCCTTCCGTACGACCGCACCTATCACCTGCTCGGACGGTTCGACAAGATTCGCGCGCTGGTCCGCGAGATCCGACCCGATGTGGTCGAGGCCCATTCGCCGTACCTCGCCGCCGCCGCGATCGTCGCCTGCGGGCGGGATGCCGCCGGCGTGAGGACGGCCTTCTGGCATGCCGACCACGTCGGGACGTACGTCGAGCCGGCGATCGAGCGGGCGCTCGGCCGGCGCGCAGCAGCCACCCTCGCGCGTCCGCTCTGGATGGGCATCCGCGGACTGCTCGCGCCGTTCGCCGCGACGTTCGTGGCCGGCGACGCCCAGGCGGCGAGGCTGCGCGCCGCGGGCGTGCGCCGCGTCGTCCACGTGCCCTTCGGCGTCGAGGTGGGGGTGTTCCGTCCCCAGGCGCGCGACGAGGCGCGGCGGCGCGAGCTGCTCGGCGGCGCGGCGGGTCCGCTCCTCGTCGGGGTCGGGCGCTTCGCCGTGGAGAAGCGCTGGGACGTGGTGCTCGGCGCGTTCGCGCGCCTGCGCGCGGCGCCGCCGGCTCGATCGGGCGCGCCGGGGGAGCCCGTGCTCGTGCTCTTCGGCGACGGGCCGGAGCGCGATCGGCTGGAGCGAGGGACCCCCCCGGGCGTGCGCTTCGGCGGCTTCGAGCGCGACCGCGCGCGGCTGGCGGGCGCGCTGGCCAGCGCGGACGTGCTGGTGCACGGCTGTCCGTACGAGACCTTCGGGCTCGGGGTGGCCGAGGCGGTCGCGTGCGGGCTGCCGGTCGTCGTGCCGGACGCGGGGGGCGCCGCCGCGAGCGCGGATCCGGCGTGCAGCGAGCGGTACCGCAGCTTGGACGCGGCCGATTGTGCGCGCGCGATCGAGCGGCTGCTGGCGCGCGATCCGGGTGAGCTACGTACGCGGGCGCTCGAGGCCGCGGCGCGCGTACCCACGGCGACACAGCACGTGGAGCGGGTCGTCGCGACCTATGAGGACCTGCTGCGCGGTCGTGCTCGACGACGCGTCCATGGTCCCGCGGAGGGACGCCTTCATCCGTCGGAGTAGCGCGCGACTCCGTCGGAGCAGCGCGTTGCGGGCTGCCTCGACCCCGACGGCAGCCGCTGCTATCAGCCAGCCGCCCCGCCCCCCCATGCCCGTCCACGTCTCCATCCACGACGTCTCCCCCGTCTGGGCGCCCCAGATCGACGCCGCGCTTTCGCTCTGCGACGCCGCCGGCATCCGCCCCGCCCTGCTCGTCGTGCCCGACTTCCACGGACGCGCGCCGCTGCTCGAGGCGCCGGCCTTCTGTGCGCGCCTGCGCGAGCTCCAGGGGCGCGGTCACGAGGTGTACCTGCACGGCTTCTTCCACCGGAGCGGCGACCGCTTCGAGGCGCGCACGCACCGCAGCCGGCTCCGTTGGCTCTTCGCGCAGCGGGTCGTCTCCGGCGGCGAGGCGGAGATGAGCGACGTGGCCCCCGAGGAGGGTCGAAGGCGGCTCGAGGAAGGCGAGCGGGTGCTGCGCGACGCCGGGTTGCGCATCGACGGGTTCGTGGCGCCCGCGTGGTCGATGCCGCGCTGGCTGCCGCCCCTGCTGGCCGACCGCGGCTACCGCTTCACCGAGGATCACCTGCGCGTCTACGACCCGGTCGCCGGGCGCGCACGCGCCAGCGTCGTGCTCAACTGGGCCAGCCGCTCGCCGGCGCGTATGCTCTCGACGGTGGCGTGGTGCCGGACGGCCCGGCACGCGCGCGCGCTCGCGCCGGCGCGCATCGCCATCCACCCCGGCGACATGACGATGCTGCTCCTACGCCGCGAGGTCGAACGACTGCTCGCGTGGGCGCGCGGCGACGTCGTCGCCCGCGGCGCCGACCTGCTGGCCTGAGGTCCCGCCGCAGGCGGGCCGACGGCCCGCGGAGGGCACGTCCACCGAGAGCGGTCAGGACCCGCTCGGGACGGGGAAGGCCCAGTTCGCGCCGTAGTTGCTGTCCCAGCTGTCGGTACACTGGTCGCCCGACGTGTGAAACCACATCTCGGCGCGCGTCGCGCCCGCCGGCACGTCGACCGTGAAGAGCTCCTCGTGCCAGGCCCCCTCCGCGTCCTGCACGCCGACGACGCTCTTGCTCAGCGTGACGCCGCTCGGCTCGAAGCGGACGAATGCGTCGGTGTCCCAGGCCCGAAAGCCGTTGTAGTTGCTCGACTCGCACTGCGGCGCGCGCGCGAGGTCGTAGTCGACCGTCAGCTTGCCGTTCGGCACCAGCCGGCCGACCAGCGTGTCGGTCCACCCGGTGTGGAACGCGGCGGTGGCCTGCCCCTGCGCCGGCGCGCCGGGGCACACGGCGGCATCCTCCGGCTGCGAGAGCTGGGCGTTGGGATCGAAGACGTAGTTGTCGTACGGGGCAGGGTTCTGGTTGTGATCGAACAGGCGGGAGCCCGAGCCCACGACCAGGTACGGGATCATCTGCACCGTCGGCCACGGCTGGTTGGGGTCGAACGCGTCGATCGCGAACTGGTGGCGCTCGAAGCCGAGCACCCCGCCGGCGACCGCAGGCACGCGCGCCACGTTCCACGACCCGCCGCCCACACGCCAGAGGAGCATGGGGCCATCGGCCTGCGACACCGCCGCGTTCGACACGTCGACCGTGCCGCGCACGACGGCGAAGCACTTCGGACCGCCGCCCGGGCAGTCCTGCTCGACCGCGCCGCGGTTCTCGTCGATGTGGATCTCGCGCAGGACGACGTTGCAGCCGTGATCGGCGGCGTCGCTGCCGTCGGAGTTGCCGAGCAGCGTCGACCCGGTCGAGGACGTCGTGTCGCGGGGAGGGGAAGAGCAGGCGGCGGCGAACGCCGCCGCGACGAGGGCCAGAGCCGTCACTCGCATATGAGTCACGGCGGGATAGCACGAGTCTCCGCTCGAGCAAACGCCCGACGCCGCCCGATGACGTGAAGCAAGGCCGGCAGCATCAGCAGCGCGCCCGTGAGGCATGCGACCTCGCCGCTGACGGCCAGCCGCCCGAACGACTGCAGCGCCTGGAAGTCCGCGAAGAGCAGCGACCCGTAGCCGACCATCGTGGTGAAGCTGCAGAGCGCCACGGCGCCGCCCACGCGCTTGACCGCCTCGGTCACGTCGCCCCCGAGCAGGCGCGATCGATCGTAGACGTTGAACGGGTACTCGCAGCCGATCCCGAACGTGATGGGCAGCGTGATGAAGTTGACGTAGTTGAGCTTCTCGCCGAAGAGCGCCGCGCCGCCCACCAGCCACGTCACGCCCATCGTGAGCGCGGCGAGCACGGCGAGCGCCCCGCGCAGGTTGCGCGTCGCGAGCAGCACGACGAGCGTCACCATCGCGAGCGACAGCAGCGTCGCGCGCGGACCGTCGCGCTCCATCGAGCGGATCATCTCGGCGAAGATCGTCGAGCGGCTCGCGGTCTGCACGACCGTCCCGTCCGGCAGGCGCACGTTGTCGGTCGACTTCGCGATACGCAGCAGGTTGTGGCCGTCCGACAGCGAGACGTCGTTCTTGTACTTGACGTAGAACACGGTGCCGACGCGCCCGTCGTTCTCCTCGAAGCGACGGCGGAGCAGCGCCGGCAGGTCCTTGGGGCCGAGCACGTGGAGCGTCTCGGGGGGCTTGAGATCCTCGACGCGCGCGCGCTCGTCGTCGGGCAGCCCGTCGAGCACCGCCGGCGTGAGCCGATCGCGGATGCGGGCGAGCACCTCGAGCTTCTTCTTCTGCTCGTCGGGCGTGCCGGGGAGCAGATCGTAGACGGTCGCGATCTCGGCGATGAGCTTGCCCTGCGGATCAGCCGCGTCGTTGGCGAGGATCTGCGCCTTGACGAGCGGCACCTGCTCGGGCGTGTCGGCGAGCATGAGCGCGCCGGCGACGTTCATCTTGCCGCCGAAGACCTTCTCGGCCTTGTTGGACCACTCCCCCGCCCCGCCCTGCTTGCTGGAGCGCGATCCGAGCCGATCGAAGTCGTACTCCCACGGGTCGCGCAGGAACCCCGGGATCTTCCACGCGGCCACGAGCGTCACCGCGGACGCCAGGGCGAGGAACACCCAGGGGGCACGCTCGGTCGCGCGCGCCACCAGGCCCGAGAGGAGGCCGCGGCTGCCGTCGGCTCGCAGCCGCGGCGGCGGGTCGCGCAGCCACGTCGGCAGCTTGGACTGGATCCACTCGATGACGACGATGAGCGCCGGCACGCACGGGATCATCGACACCCACACGAGCAGCATCCCGACGAAGCCGATCCAGCCGAACTGGCTGAAGCCGCGGAACTGCGTGACCGTGAGCGATCCGTACGCGATCGACGCGACGCACGCGCCGACGAGCTCCGCGCGGAGCGCGTTCTGCACGGCCTCGCGCCGCGCCGTCGCCGCGTCCTGGCCGCGCGCGCGGAACTCGCGGTAACGCGACAGCAGCACGATGGGGTAGTTGATGCCGTTGCCCAGGATGATGGCCCCGAGGAACATCCCGGTCGTGTTCACGTACCCGAAGCGGAAGTACGCGAAGGCGTAGGCGGCGCCGACGCCGAGCAGCGCCGGCAGCGCGATGACCACCAGCGACCACGGCGAGCGATAGAACCATACGACGCCCGCGATGATGACGACGAAGGCGATGCCGCTCGCCCACGCCGCCTCGCTGACGATCGACTCCTTCTCGGCGGCGACGTTGGGGATGTCGCCCGCGTAGCCCACCCGCATCTGCGGCTGGTAGGAGGTCGGGTGCATGTCCTGCACGAGGCGGTCGACGCGCGCGAGCAGCGAGTCGCCGGCGGCGTCGCCCATGCCCGTCGTGGACGAGACGATGCGAACGCCGATCATCGTCCCGTCGGTGGTCTCGAAGTAGCCGCTGGGGAAGTCGTCGTGCTCCCTGGCCTTCGCCTCCCAGCGCGCGCGGTATTCGTCGAGGCCGAGGGCAGGCTTCTTCTTCGGGGCGGGCTTCGGGGGCGCGGCCGGGGTCGAAGTCGAGCTCGGGCCCGGGGTCGGGCTCGAGGCCGGGTGCGGGGTCGCCGTCGACGGGGTGTCGTCCTCGTCGTCGCCGAGGTCCTCGACCATCCCGCTGCGGATCGCGATCTGCTCGTCGAGCGTGTCGTACGCGCTCTCGAGGTCCTTCTGATCCGCGTACAGCCACTTGTTGGCCTCGAAGAAGCGGTGCACGTCCTTGCTGCCGCTCTCGACGTACGCAATCAGCTGCCGGCCGCCCTTCTTCTTCTGCGCGGCGACCATCGCGTCCAGGCGCACCGACAGGTCGTCGACGAACTTCTCGTTCGCCTTGCGGTCGGGCGACTCGGCGATGACGAGGAGCGTCGCGCCGCCGCCGACGCGGCCGAGCTGGTGCTCGAAGGCCTTGAGGCCGGGGCTGTCGCTCGGCAGGAGCTCCCGCAGATCGGTGTGCGGGTCGGTCAGCACCTGCAGCGCGAAGTACCAGGTGCCCGCCAGCGCGCAGAGGGCCAGAAAGAGCACGACGAGCGGGTGACGGCCGCTGGCGTCGACGAGCTTGCCGACCATGGCCTTCATGCGACGCTCTCGCTCCGCTCGCGGGCCTCGCGGGTCATGGCGCCTCCGAGCATAGTCCCGCCGCGAGGACGATTTCCTCCTGGATGCGGCGCGCGTGGGCGCGCGCGTCGAAGTCGCGCACGACGCGCTGGCGCGCGGCGCGGCCGAGCTGCGCTCGCGCGCCCCCGGCGCGCGCCAGATGGAGGATCGCCTCCGCGAGGCGCTCGACCGTCCGCGGCGATGCGCCCGGCGCGCCCCCCGGCGCCGGCTCGAAGCGTACGAGCTGGCCCGTCGCGCCGTCCTCGAGCATCTCCACGACCCCGCCCACGTCGAAGGCGATGACCGGTTTGCCGAGTGCCATCGACTCGATCACCGACCGGGGCAGCGGATCGGGGTACACGCTCGGAACCACCGCGACGTCGAAGTCGGCCACGAGCGGCCGGACGTCGGCACGGAAGCCCAGCAACAGGAACTGCCGAGATATTCCCAGCTCGGCCGCCAGGGCCCGGCACTCTTCGACGTGATCGGGGCGGAAGTCCTCCGGGGTGTCGCCGACGACGACGAACGCCAGGCGCGCGCGCTCCTCCTCCGTCGCCGCGTCGAGCGCGAGGCGCGCGGCGCGCACCATCTCGACGTAGCCCTTTCGGCGCAGCACGCGCCCGTGGCTGCCGACGACGACCGCGTCGGGGCGCAGCCCGAGCTCGGCCCGCAGCGTCGGACGCACGTGGTCCGGGTCGAAGTCGCCGACGTCGAGCGCGTTGTGGATGACGCGAACCTTGTCGCGGCAGTGCGGGAAGAGGGCGGCCGCCGCGTGCGAGACGCACACGATGCGACGCACCCCGCGGCCGGCGCTCAGCCGGCGGTGCAGGCCCGCCACCGCACGCGGCAGCGAGGTGTAGCGAACGTGCCAGAGCGCCGGCACCCCGGTCAGCCCCGCGAGCGCGCCGCCCGCGAAATCGGCGTTGGTGCCGTTGCAGTACACCAGGTCGAACTGCCCGCGACGCACGAGGCGCGCGAGGCGCGCCACCGCGCGCGTCGCCTTGACGACGTTGCCGGCGAGGCGCGCCCCCTTGAGCGCCGCCGGCGCGTCGAAGTCCGTCCGCTCCATGGCGCGATTCCACGGCTCGATCGGGTTCTCGACGAGGTTGGGCTCGAAGAGCAGCTCGTCGGCGACCGCGTCGCGCGAGAGGAGGTCGGCGATGGCCCCTTCGCGCGGCAGCACCACGGCGCGGTGCACCGCCGCCGGATCGAGGAACTTGAGGATCGAGTGCAGGCTGCGGCCCGGTCCGCCGTTGCGGGCGGTGTCGTTGATGAAGAGCACGCGCACGGCGCGCCGGGGTGTGATCGCCGGTTCAGGGGGGTGTCGCAGGGCCGGCACGGGCGCGTTCGATGAAGAAGCCGTCATGAGCGAAGAAAAGGGGGGCGATGCGTCATACCAGAGGTTGCGGGTCGGTGGCGTAGCAGCTACTAGGCCATCGCGACCCGGGGAGGAGCATGGGTCCTCGGTCGCGGATCCGTCGATGCACGTGACGTGGGCCCCTCATCTCGACGGGAGCGACGCCGCGGCGTACGACGCCTTCGTGCTCGCCTCGCCGGCGGGACACGCGCAGCAGACGCGCGCGTGGGCGGAGCTCGCGCGCGCCGCCGCCCACGTGACGACGCGGCTGGCGCTGGTGCGCGATGCAGGGGGGGAGGTCGGCGCGGCGATGGTGCTGCGGCCGGCGGTGGCGGGCCTGCCGTTGCCCTGGGCGTGGGTCGAGCGGGGCCCGGTCGTCGCGCGCGCATCCGATGCCGGGAGGGTCGCGCGCGCGATCGCCCGCGAAGCGCGCCGCCACGGCGTCGCGCGCCTGCGGGTCATGCCCTACTGGGCCGGCGACGACGCGCTGCGCGCCGAGGAGTCGCTGCGCGCCGCTGCCTTCCGCGACGTGCAGCGGCCCGACGGCGCGCACGCGTGCACGCTGCGGATCGCGGTGGGCGGCAAAGACGACGCGGAGCTCTTCGCCGGCAAGAGCAAGGAGCAGGTGCGCTGGCGCAGCAAGCAGGCCGACCGGGCCGGTGCGCGCGCGCGTCGCGGCACACCGGAAGACTGGCGGCTGCTTCGCGCGATGCACGCCGCGATGATGCGCACGCAGGGCAAGCACGATCGCCCCGCGGCATGGTGGAGCGCCCTCGAGCGCCACGTGGCCGACGAAATGCGCGGCGCGATGTTCGCCTGCGACTTCGAGGGGCGGGTGGTCGCGGCGTGCGTCGTGCTGCGCCACGGCGACCTCGCGACGTACGCCTGGGGGGCGTCCGTCCCGGACAAGCTCCCCTTCTCGAAGGCCATCCCGCCGCTCGTGGCGGCCGTCCGCTGGGCGCGCGACGTCGGCTGCGGCCGCTTCGATCTCGGCGGGATCCCGCTCGAGGAGGACCGTGACCCCAAACGCAATGCCATCGCCACCTTCAAGCTCGACTTCGACAGGACGCGCGTGCGGCTCGTTCGCGAGCACGCAGGCTGGTGCTAGATCCCCGCCTGCGTGGCCGCGCGCGCGTACCTCTGCGTTTCCGTCGACTGCGAGTGCGACAAGGGCCCGGCGTGGAAGACGCGCCGCCCCCTCGCGTTCGACGGCGTGCACGTGGGGATCGCCGAGCGCCTGCACCCGCTCTTCCGCCGCCTCGGCGCGAAGCCCACGTACCTGCTGTCGCCCGAGCTGGTGCGCGACGCGGCGTGCGTCGACCGGCTCGTGCGCCTCGACGGCTGCGAGCTCGGGACGCACCTGCACGGCGAGCTCGCCGAGCCGGGCGCGTTCGTGCCCGACGAGACGACCGCCGTGCAGCGCGACTACCCGCCGGAGGTGGAGCGCGCCAAGCTGTCGTGGCTCACCGAGGCGTTCCGCGCCGCCTTCGGGCGCGCGCCGCGGAGCTTCCGTGCCGGGCGCTTCGGCGTGGGCGCGAGCACGGTCCCCATCCTCGAGGAGCTCGGCTACGCGGTCGACTCCAGCGTCACGCCGCACGTCGACTGGTCGCACGTCTCGCCCGGGCTATCGTTCGTGGGATCGCCCACGCAGCCCTACGCGCCCGACCGGCGCGATCCCGGGCGGCCCGGCGACAGCGCGCTCGTCGAGGTGCCGATCACCATCCGCCCGCACGCGCTCGCGCGCGTCCCCCTGGTCGGAAAGCGCGTCGAGCACCGGTGGCTGCGGCCCACGCGCAACGAGGGCGCGGCGCTCGTCGCCACCGCACGCGACGCGATCCGCGAGGCGCACCGCGACCGACCGGATGCGCCCGTGGTGCTAAACGCCATGTTCCACAACGTCGAGGTCGTCGCCGGGGCGAGCCCCTACGCGACCGACGATCGGCAGGCGCGCCGCATCGTCGACCGCCTCGGAGAGCTGCTCGATTTCGCGCGGCGCGAAGGCATCCTGGGCATCGGGCTGGGGGACGTGCCGGAGGTGATGCTCGAGGGGCGGGCGCCGCCGTGATCCGCGTCGTGCACGTCGTCGTGGCCGGAGAGATCGGCGGCGCAGAGAGGATGCTGCTCGACCTCGCCTGCGCGCGCCCCCGAGGCGAGGCGGGCGGGATCGAGCACGCCGTCGCGCTCATCACGCGCGAGGAGCGCCTCGTGCGGCTGTTCGGCGAGGCGGGGACGCGGGTGCACGCGCGCCGGCTCGAGCGCGAGGGGCCGCTCCACGCCCTCTGGAGCGCGCTCGGACCGCGCGACGTCGCCTTCGTCGAGCGCGTGCTGCGCGCCGAGCGCGCCGTCGTCGCGCACCTGCACACGTTCGCCTCGCAGGTCGTCGGCACGCGCGCGGCCCGGCGAGCGGGCGCGCGCGTGCTTCGCACCGAGCACTCGACGCGCGTCTACGACGACGCGAGCTGCTGGCCTTTCTCGCGCTGGTCGCTGGCGCGCGCCGACGCCTGCGTGGCCATCAGCCGGCACGTGCGCGACGTCGCGCTCGCGCGCGCCCCCTGGGCCGCCGCCAGGATGCACGTCATCCCGAACGGCGTCGACGGCGACCGCTTCACGCCCGCCCCGCCGCGCGCCGCGCGCGGCGGCGTCTTCACGTTCGCGCTGGTGGCGCGTCTCGAGCGGCGAAAGGGCGTCGACCTGGCCATCGACGCCGTGGCGCGCGTACCCGGCGTACGCCTGGACGTGGCCGGCGACGGCGAGGAGCGCGCGGCGCTCGAGCGGCGGGCGCGGCGCGCGGGCGTGGGCGATCGCGTGCGCTTCCTCGGCTACGTCGCCGACACGCGCGAGGTGCTCGGGCGCGCCGACGCCGTCCTGTGCAGCTCGCGCAGCGAGGGCCTCGGCATCGCGCTGCTCGAGGGCATGGCGATGGGGCGCGCCGTCGTGGGCTTCTCGGTCGGCGGCGTGCCGGAGATCGTCGAGGACGGCGCGACCGGCCTGCTCGCGGCCGCCGGTGACGTCGACGCGCTCGCCGCGCGCATGCGCGAGGCGGCGTCGACGCCGCCCGATCGGCTCGCCGCGCTCGGGCGCGCCGCGCGCGCGCGCGTCGTCGAGAGGTTCTCGGTGCGGGCGATGCGCGGCGCGTACGCGGCCGTGTACTCGGAGCTGGCGGCCCCGCCGCGCGCGGGGCTTTCCCCGCCACCGGCGGCGCGGCAATGAACATGGAACCCCGACGGGTGGGCCGCTCGACGCGCGGCGCGCTCACGACTCGTTCGACATCGCGTGCGTCACCCCGGCGGGCCTGCCGGGCCGCCGGCGGACCCTGGGATCGAAGGACGAGGGCCCGCCGTGCGCCCGGCGGGACCAGGGCGAGAGGAAAAAGGGCCCGCCCGACGCCCGGCGGGACCTCGGCTTCGAGAAAAAGGGCCTGCCCGCGGCTCGGCGCGACCTCCTCCAGACGAAAACGGGCCCGCCGCCCGCCCGGCGGGACCAGGGCGAGAGGAAAATGGGCCCGCCCGGCGCCCGGCGGGACCTCGGCTTCGAGAAAAAGGGCCTGCCCGCGGCTCGGCGCGACCTCCTCCAGACGAAAACGGGCCCGCCGCCCGCCCGGCGGGACCAGGGCGAGAGGAAAAAGGGCCCGCCCGGCGCCCGGCGGGACCTCGGCTTCGAGAAAAAGGGCCTGCCCGCGGCTCGGCGGGACCTCCTCCAGACGAAAACGGGCCCGCCGCCCGCCCGGCGGGACCGGCGCGAGAGGAAAAGGGGCCCGCCCGGCGCCCGGCGGGCCTTCCGATCGAAGAACGATGTCGCGGGATCGAAGAACCAGGCCGGCGGGTCGAAGAAAGAGGTCCTGCGCCCAAGCCGGCAGCGCTGGAGCCTCGATCGAGTTACCGTCCGCTCGAAGAAGGACGTCAGGCGTCGAGCTCCCATGACCGCCCCTCGCCTTTCCGCGCTCCACCGCGAGATCGCCGCCTGCCGGGCGTGCCCGCGCCTCGTCGCGTGGCGCGAGAAGGTCGCCCGCGAGAAGGTCGCGCGCTTCCGCCAGCACGAGTACTGGGGCCGCGGCGTCCCCGGCTTCGGCGATCCGCACGCGCGCATCGTCGTCGTGGGCCTCGCGCCCGCCGCGCACGGCGCGAACCGCACCGGGCGCATGTTCACCGGCGACCGGTCGGGCGACTTCCTCTTCGCCGCGCTGCACCGCGCGGGGCTCGCCAGCCAGCCGACGAGCGTCGCGCGCGACGACGGGCTCGCGCTGCGCGACGTGTACATCGTCGGCGCGCTGCGGTGCGCGCCGCCCGACAACGCGCCCGCCCCCGACGAAGTCGCCCGCTGCGCGCGCTTCCTCGACGAGGAGGCGGCGCTCCTGCCGCGCGTGCGCGTCGTGCTCGCCCTCGGCGCGATCGCGTGGCGCGCGTGGCTCGATCACGCCGCGCGCGTCGGCGCTCCCCTTCCCCGCCCGCGCCCCGCGTTCGCGCACGGCGCGCGCGCCGAGGCGGGCGCGCACGTGCTGCTCGGCAGCTACCACGTCAGCCAGCAGAACACGCAGACGGGCCGGCTGACGCCGGCGATGTTCGACGCGGTGGTGGCGACGGCGAAGCAGGAGGCGGAGCGCGGCGCGCGGGCGTGAGCCGCGCGAGCGCGACGGGTCCGAGACGACGCCGACCGTGGAGCGGCGGGGCGCTCCGTGGCATCCTCGCACCCGATGGGTACTGCGCTCAGGAGATGGCTCGTCGTGCCGCTGCTCGCGGCCGGGGCCACCGCGTGCGTCGGCGTGCTCGGAGACTTCAGCGTCTCGTCGAGCGCGAACGACGGGGGACCGGGCGACGACGCCGCGACGATCGAGGCGTCCTCGGAGGCGTCGTCGGAGGGCTCCGCGCCCGACGGCGGCGGGGGTGACGCCGGCCAGGCGGACTTCTCGCTCGCCGTCGCGACGCCGTACGTGGGCGTCGTGCGCGGGGCGAGCGGCAGCGTCGGGGTGACGCTCGCGCCGAGCGGCGGCTTCGGGGGCGCGGTCGCGATCGCCGTGAGCGGTCTGCCGTCGGGCATCACCGCCGACCCGCTGACCATCGCGGCCGGCCAGACGAGCGGCACGCTGACGCTGCACGCGCCCGCGGGCGCGACCCTCGGCGACGGCCCGCAGCTCACCCTGACGGGCACCTCGGGCGCGCTGACGCACACGGCGACGGTGGGCCTGCTCGTGCAGGACGCGCCGGGAGCGCTGGATTCGACGTTCGGGCAACAGGGGCTGCTGTCCGGCGGGTATCTCTTTCGATTTCTCGGCGGCATGACGCTTCAACCGGACGGGAAGCTGCTCGTATGCGGCACCTACGACGCAGGGCCGTGGGTCGCCTTCGTTGCGCGTTTCAACGCAGACGGCAGCCCGGATGCCACATTCGGTGGCGCATCCGCGGACGGAGGCCCTTCGGGCCCCGGATCGGTGACCATCCCCGCACCGGTTTCGCAGGCCCCGGCGGGCTGCGGTGCAGTCACCGTTCTGCCGTCCGGTGATATCGCGATCACCGGCGCAGCGGGCGATGCCAACCAGAACACCGTGCTTTGGGTCGTGCGCTTGAAGTCGAATGGCACGCTCGACGCAACGTTCGGCAACGACGGCGTCGCCGAGGTCAGCGCCATGGCCGTCCAACCACCTTCGAACGGTGCGTCACTCGCAATCGATTCCGGTGGAAACCTCGTCGTCGCCGGCTCGTACGGTCCATTTCATAACCCGCTGCTCGCGCGGTTCACCCCTTCGGGACAGCTCGACACGAGCTTCGGCTCGAGCGGAGTCGCGTTCGGGTCGTACCCCGGCGCGAACGGATTCGATGGACTGGGCCTGGCGTCGAACGGCGACATCTTGGCCTCCTTGATCCTGTCGCCGTTCGGAGCTCAGCGCTTCACGCCAGGCGGCGTCCTCGACAGCACCTTCTACAGCTCCGGGACGGCAACGCTTGCCGTTGGTTCCAGCGGCTCCGGCGCGAATGCGATGACGCTCCAGCCGGACGGCAGCATCGTCCTGGCCGGGTCGTCGACGGTGTCCGGCGCCGACGGTTCCTCTTCGAGCGCGATCGCTGTCGTCCGGCTCGACTCCAGCGGTCACGCGGACAGCACGTTTGGTACGTCCGGAGCGACGACGGCCTCACTCGGCGCCGGCGCTTCTGCGGCGAGCGGAGTCGCACTCGAGCCCGATGGGCGGATCGTCGTCGCCGGCCCCATCCAGCTTCCCAGCCGGTCGGCCTTCGGCGTCGCGCGATTCACGGTCGAGGGGGCGCTCGACACCTCCTTTGCGGGCGGACAGGGTTTCGTCTCGACGGACTTCGGGAGTTCGTACACGAGCGCGAGTGCTGTGGGCGTGATGGCGGACGGCCGCATCGTCGCCGTCGGCGCAACCGGAGGCCGCATCTGCTTCAATGCGCCTGATGGCGGTCAGCGACCGTGCAATCCGCTGTCCCTGAACGTGGCGCGCTACTGGCCCTGATCGTCGCCGGTCGAACCTTTCCTCCTGGCGCTTTCGGGGTATTCTTCCCGCGTGCGTCGACTCTCGCGTGCCGCGGTCCTCGTGTGGTCGGGGGTGCTTCTCGGCGGCTGCGCCGCCATCGCCGGCCTGGACCAGATCCAGGAGACGGAGTGCGCGCCCAACTGTGACGGTGGAACGGTGGACGCCGTCGTCGATCACACCGTCGACTCGCCGCCCATGGGCGACGACTCCGGCTTCGATGCGACGCAAGACACGACCGGCGACGACGGCAGCCCGCCGGAGGCCTCCTCGGACGACTCGAGCACCGGCAACGACGCCAGCGACGGGGGCACGGACGTTGACGGACAGGCCGACTCGGGCTCGGATGCACACGCAGGCGATGGCGGCGTAGACGCCTCGGACTCCGGCTGCGTCCTGGGCAATGCGCAGAACTGCGGCGTGTGCGGACGCGCCTGCTCGAGCGCGGGCGCGTCCACGACCACCTGCTCGGCGAACGGGACCTGCTCGCCCACGTGCAAGTCGGGCTATTTGAGCTGCAGCAACCCCGCCTCGCCGACGGCCGACAACGGCTGCGAGTGTGCCGTGCCCAACGCGACCGGCACGCCCGCGTGCTGCGGAACCAGCTGTCCCACGCAGCACTCGTACGACGTCGACATCGCCCCGACGTCAGACTTCTACGACTGCGTCGCGGCCGGAAAGTACAATCAGACGCTCGCCATGGATGCGTGCACGGCCTTCACCGGCGACGCGACGCAATGCGACTACATGGGCGCCATGTGGTCCTGCACCTACGGCGACGGCGGCCTTGCCGGGTACATGGTCTGCGCGGACGGACCGAAGATCGCGAAATGCCAGTGCTGGGGATACAGCGACGCGGTCCAAGGATACATGGTCGTCGGCACCGGAAACGGCCAGACCAACCAGCAAAACTGCCTTTGCCCCGGCCCGGGCAATACGCAGTGGAACTGACCCGGAACTTTTGAGCGTTGGCGGACGCCTACAACCGAGCACTTGCTCACACGAACTTGCCTTCCGTGCATGTGCGCGCTGCACGGCGCCCCTGCCCCCGAGCTCGAGAACGGGGTAGGATTGGCTTGGAAGTCGTGACGGCTGCCGCGCCCACGTCCACCCCCTCCTCTCCGCTCGCCCCGGGCTACAAGCTCGATCGGTACGAGCTTCTGTGCCCGATCGCGGAGGGCGGCATGGCGAGCGT
>Ga0080006_1148004_pt1 | contig 69452 bp, 61 predicted proteins | sample RS3BMetagenome_FD_69209 | JGI IMG/M metagenome (GOLD analysis project Ga0080006, IMG submission 69209) | Ferric oxide microbial mat and aquatic microbial communities from Rainbow Spring, Yellowstone National Park, USA - RS3B (SPADES... ... | reverse complement strand
TTGGCGGTTGACCAATTGCTCACAACCTCATTCAGCTAATTTATTGAACCTTTCACTCCAAACAATCGCTTGCTTTGGAAACACGCGTCGTTTTCTCGTGGCGCGCATCGACAAAATGACGTGTGGCGGCAGCATGACTCGACGCAGCGGCGATGCTCCCGGACGCTCTCAAGTCCTCATTTTGCGTCGATGTGGCCTCGGACTCGGACGTGAGTCATCACAGCGACCGCCGCCGGTGCAGCGTCTGACTCTGCATTGCAGGAGTGGAGTCCAGACGAATCGGTAGTGCTGGACTGGATCCCGAACCTGGATTCTCCTCCCGATACCTGTTGCATGATGGACAACGATGCGTTCCACAAGTCACGTCATAAAAATGCGACTACACGTGTTTGCATATGCAGTGCACCGAGGACGTAAGTGGAGCACAAATCACCCAGAGGCAGCCCGTGATCGCTTGGAACGGCCACCGGGTGCAGACGCTAAGCGACGCTTCCATACAATCCTCCTACATTCGTCAAAGGCATGTACCGAGCGATGAAACGGGCGTTCACGCGCCATGTAGTGGTGCTCGGAGGGCCAGCGGGGAACCATGGGATACCCCTGACCATATTCAAGTTTCGCAGCCGTGAAGGGCGCACTGTTTCCGTATACTAGGGAGATGCAAGTGGCATGCGAACCGTAGATCGCAACTCCCGGGTGTGCATGGCATAGTTGCACAACAGATCGAGGCTGCGAAGTTGCGGCTCCAATCTCACGATCAACATCCTTCGTCTTCGTACAACGAAGCTGTAAGGAAAGGAGACACCAGCGTATTTAAAGTCAGAGATAGGGATAGGAAAGCGGGAGCAGTTGCATAAAATACCCGCAAGTGCTGGTATTCATGACCAGGGAACGAGGCCCAAACGCTAGAGTGTGCGACAGAGTTAATGGATCCGTTCTATATGAATCCGACATGAGTCGATGCGCGAGAATGCCCAGAACTGATCCGCAGCCGACGGGATACACCACGACGACGACGACGACGACCACCACCACCAGCTCGACAAGTGCTCAGGCGCGATGCGTACTGCCGGACCGAAAACGTCTCAGACCTGATCCACTGCCTGTGGAGTGTACCGACAGTTCGGCATATGAATGTACTGTGCCGCATCAGAACTTGGACCATCACAGAGTCCTGGGCGAGGTGCGCGACCAGAGCTCGCTCCTGGATACGAACGCTCGCTGCGGAGTTCTAGTGCTGCCAGGTACGCGTTAACGTCGGGAAGGCTGTTGCGAGCATGTTCGCCGCGAATAATCCCCGCTGCCCAAAGGCGCTCTGCAGCCAAACAACTGTCGTGGATCGCGCGCGGCGAAAAGCCCTCCGTGGCGGCCGCTAATTTTCGAACATCATCAGGTTTCAGCTGCTTGGCGTACATTTCATAGATGGACAGGCGGGTCTCAAAGTCAGGAAGAGGGAACTCCAGCACCACATCGAATCGGCTCAAGAGCGCAGGGTCAAGATCCTGCATACGATTTGTGGCTGCGACAACGACAAACCAGCCGTCAGCATCTGTGGCTGCGTACTCGGTTGAGCCCAGTGGCGGTGGAGCCAACGACGTCGGCGGACCGAACGGCTGCTCATCATACAAAGAACTGCGCATGCGCAAACGCTTCCCAGTATCTTGATGCAGACCGTCTAGTCGTCGCAAGAGGACGGACAGCGTTCGACGCGTCGCTTCGTGCATGTCGCTGCGATCTCGAGAAGTACCCAGAGCGTCGACTTCGTCTATGAAAAGGATGGCGCCACCACCGAGCTCGAGGGCCAGGTCGAAAATGCTTGAAAGCTGCTTCTCCGAGGCACCGTAATAGCGCGATACAACGGCTTCGAGGGTCACATGGATAAAAGGGACTCCTGCTTGCTCCGCAATGATTCGCGCTGTGGAGGTCTTCCCACAGCCCGGAGGCCCAGCAAAAAGCACTGCACGAGGCCGATTCGGGCTCAACATCCGCCGCGTACCCTTGGCGACTGCGTCATAGACCTCGTGGTGTCGCAGCGGGAGCACCAGCGATGCCTCGATGTGCTGTTTGATGTCATCGTAGCCGGCAAGTGTCGTCCAGTCGATTGCGGCGGGCGGCTCCTCATCGGCACCTTCTCTGGGCCGGAATGCGCTCGGTAAGTAAACATCCACGCCCATCGCTTCCAATTTTTCCTGTACAATCCGCACACTAACGTCATCCCGTGAGCGTCTCCAGGGTCGTTTTGATGGAGGCGCGCCTCCAGAGGCTGCCGATGATGCCCTGTCTCCGTTACCGGTAGCGAACTCGAGTCCAGCACTGCTGAGTCCTCGTGCGACGATGCGATACGCCTCGACCAGTGCGGTAATCTCCTGATCACTGAGTGCGCCCTGATCCGCTGGTTTCGAGTAGCAAAGCTCTGCGGCAAAGCTGCCCACGTGCGGCAGAAAGACATGCAGCATCTGACCCTCTGGACATCGTGCGGTTACGGTCGTCGACGTTGCAGAGCTCTGAGCACTCACAGAGACCGCATAGGCAGGTGTCTCATCCTTACCTGGCTGTTTGTCTGTCGTTGACTTTTGGAGTTCCTGTAGAGCTTCTAGCACGGTAGCAAACGCCGCAAGCAAGTCATCACCGGGAGCAGCACGGCGAACATGCGGTTGTTGCGGTTTCGGGTCGTCAAGGCGCAATGTGAACGTGACGCTCCTCTTACCATCAGCAGCAGTGTATATCTGAAACGTTGGAGAAGGTCCATGAAGTCGCCGCTCCTCACGTCGCAGTTTTTCTTCGAGCAGACGCCAAGAGTGCACTGCGGCTGCGTTTGTGTCGGGACCCTCACTCCAACTAGCTCGCACGGGGTACCCAATTTTTGCACTTGGAACATCAACGAGGTTTGTAAGGAACCACTGACGACTCACGAGACGTTCCCGCTGCACCCAGTAGTAGGACAGGCTCAGCGTGGTTACGGTTGCAGCCAGCACCGGCAAGCGAGAAGCGGCAACTTTACCGGTTTTACCCGAAACACTTCCGAACCTCCTCGAGAATGCGCTATGGACTAGCCGCTGCCAACCTGACGACAACCACCGCATCGTCAGAATGCAGCTCAAGGCACGCAACAGCGAAGCGTAAAGAATAGACAACGTATGTTCAGCAGCAGATACCGTTGAAAAAGGCCGTTCGCCTGGTACGCTGGCGGGCAGCGCTCCGTTTCGCCGAGCGCCGGCTTCGTAAAGCCACAGCAGCGTTCGCTAGACCTTTGAGGCGGTTCGGGTGCCGACACGTGCCAGCGTTCAAGAACTCTGGCTGTGGATCAAGTGGAGCGATCCAAAGTGCAGTTGACGTTGACTTGGACGCTGCGCACACACACACACTGACTGTGGTGGTGGTTGGTATCACTCAGGGCACTCGAGTACCGTCGAGCGCGGGTGTGGCGAGGCGTCTCTCGAGCTTCCGGGGCTTCAGGAAGGAACCGCACTCCACAGAACCCTACTTGGTCCGTCAATCTCATCAGCTGTATACTGATCGCTGTAGATTAAGCGGCTGACGCCGATGACGCAGTTGACCCGCACCCCACTACCCGGAGACGGCGATATCAACCCGCCTGCTGCGGGCGAAGTCGTTGCGGGTCCCTTTTCAAGTGAACCGCTCGGTGCGCAGCTCCACAAGGTTTTACGGTATCTAAAAAAAGAGCTCAGACCAGTTTCACCTGAAGAGATAGAGGAAGCCCTGCAGATACGCTTGCAACGAGACTCGGAGCTGTGGGTGAACTTGGTCGGGAACCCCCGCGTCTTACTGGAGTCGGACGGGCGCTGGCGCTGGCGCTCGAAATACTATTTGCGTAACCGCGATGATCTGCTGAACTTGCTCAAAACTTCGGTAGAAGGTATTCCAGTTTCGGAACTGCAGGACTCTTACCGGGACGCCTTGCGAGATATTCGAGAACTGGCATATGAGCGGAACCCGCCGCTGATACTCGCGTTTCGTCCCAGCGAACACACGAAGGAAGTGATTCTGTTCCCAAATGATCCGACGCTGTACGTCCGCATAAGTGAACAAGTGCGCAAACTCTGGCAAAGTATTCCAATTCCAGATTCCAGCGTTGTGTACGATTACTTGCTCCAGCGCGGTCTGAAGCAAGGAAGCAATCATGAGGCTGTGCGAGCTGCTCTGGTACCGACCGGTGCACAGCGACCACCCCAGCTGAAACGGCGCGCTCGACCCGGTGCGAGGTCATCTGGGTCATCATCCACGAGACGAATACGCTTGACGAATGTGCATCTGGAGGGTACGGGCATAGACCTCTCGCGAGACTATGAACCGTCATCTTGATGCAGCTTTTGGTGCGTGCCTGCAGGGAGCACCGAGGTTGGCGCTCATCTCCAGTACGCAATCCTGACTGGTTGTCGTTCCGATCGGTGAAGCGTACGCGCTGTGAAATGCAGTCTTTGGGCTCTCTTGGAATTCCTGTTGAAGGAGCAAAGGTGTGCGTTCTACAGAGCACAGTGCAATGAGCAAGCGGCGGCGTCGCTGCATCTGCAGAGCCTCGCCCGGGGAGCATGGACACCACCGATCACCGAGGTACCGACCTCATCGCGCTTGCGATGGCTACCCATTAAGCCGCCGTTGAGGAGCAAGCAGCGTTTCGCCGGTGGCGGGATTGCTGATTCTGCCTAGCCTCGCAGCGGTGCGTCAGCGCAACCGATCATCGAGGCATGAACTTCACGAACGAAACTCTGAGCATGACCTGCGTAGCGTATCCAGTACAACGGCTCGTTTCCATGATGATCTTGCGCACTGTACATAGCAAAGCGCTGTTCCTGATATCCCAGAGACTGATGATGGTTTTTTGAAAGAATGCTTCGGCACGATACCAGTCTATGTAACACACCTGATCCGGTTTGAATTCGAGCGTGAAGCTGATGCCTGTCGAGTGACCTGGACGCTGTACTATTCGAGGCTTTCGCAGTGATCGATCATGCGTTCAGATCGGATGATCCAGTTCACGATGCCTCACGTGCTGCTTCGCCGGAAACCCTTGTAGCGTTCGGACGACCCAAAACTTTTATCGTGAATTGGCGAGTAGCAGTTCGTACTGCCGATCTACGGGAATTATGGCCCGGTTCAGGTGCAACCGCCGGAAAGCCGCTGCGTCGCCTCTGGTGTAACAGAGGGAGACTAATCCACTACGCCGTGAGAAACGCATATGAAGTGTGTGGAATCTTCAGCTGCAGTCGCGGAGCCGGCTGGCTACTGCGTAGCGTCTCTGAGGGGGGATTGCGTCCCTGACGTCATTGTAGACGCTACCAGAGACTTGCTACGAAAGAGCTGCGATTGAAGCTTTTTCGCACGAAACAACTCATACTTTTATTTGTGCACAGCGCGCATCCGGATGCAGTTCTCAACTCGGCTGTTGACGCTTTCGGACAGTTGCGAGATACGACTTTCCTGAGCACGTTCCATTCTTGCAGCTGTAGCGGATTTGGATACGCCATAACAACATGGTCGTTCCGAGGTGTTCATCGCTGGGCAAGTCAGTGGACACCTCCCAGGAGTAGATTCTTACAGACGCAAGCTCGCCCGCTTGCGTCGTCATGGGATGCCCGCATGCTCTCCGACCAGGGACATGCTCCTTCTGCACGAAACTGGTCATAAGATGCTTCGCAGCGCGTACCTCGATAGCGAACAGACGTCCCTGGTAAAGAGCATACTTCAAAAGACGCATGCTCATCTATATTGGAAACGATTGAAATACAAGTGCTGCTGCTCGCGCTGCGAGTGCCGCTCATTCTTCGGCAACAGATTCCCTATGCAGGGCTCGCACACATGCATCTCATGCCGGGGATGCAGCTACAGTTTGCGTTTTGCACCACGGTATCATAAGCACCGAGTACACAGGGACGGCAGCGCCATGCGCGTACATACTTCCACAAAGCGACGAGGCCAATCCTTCCGAGCAGCTCTCGAGTCTCGACGTGTCAAACAATTCGGGCGCTTTTGCAGTCCACTGCGACAGCGCTGTTGTGCTCGTGCGCGTAATGGGCCGACAGCGCATACTTGGAAGAAAACACAGCTTCTAGCAGGAATCAACGCGAGAAACGGGCAAGCGTCGATCCTGTGCAGATCTTGCAGTTTCGGAAAGAGCATGCCGCTCAACGGCATTCCTCGGAGAAGAAGGCCAGTGACCTGCATGCATCATTGCCGGTCTATTCTAGGTGAGGTTCATACGGCGCTCACCTTCAGCAAACCATGATGCGTATTCTGCTCATTCTTCGAAACCAGCTGCACCTACGACAGGTTACAACAGCTATTCTGTTTCCGTGCCGTGCGATAAAACATCTTGCTCTGCAATGAAAGATCGTTACTCTTGTCCACCAACTGATCGAGCTTGACGCCGCGCTCCAGTATACTGTCGATAGTTTGATGCAGGGTGGATTTCGTCTCATCGAGATCTTTCTCGATCCGCATTAGAGGATCCGCTTCCACGGGATTTTGGTACCTCTGGAGACGATCCGCGAGGTACGGAAACTCTCGTACTTGGATCGCTTCTGCAGGTACCTGGAGATACTGCGACTCGGGAAAGGTTCGGCGAAACTCATCCAGGACCTGCCCCAGGAGACTAAATGCAACGCGTTGTGGATATTCCGCATCGCATAGCGCAACTGCGATCACGCCGTTCACACGAGCGTAAGCGTAACATACGTAGTTCTCGTGATCCACAGATAGGCGCTCTCCGAGTGTGACTCGCTTCGCAATCAGTTTTGCAAAGAAGGCAGCAAACTCGCGTACGCTACTCCGCTGGAAGTAGTTAAAGTCGCTTAGTTCGTAGGCAGCGCTCAGAAGCGTCGGCTCGGTTTCATCACTGCGTCTTCGCAGTATCGTTAGGGCATACAGACGCATCTGGTAGCGTCGCGTTACGGGTGGCCCAACAGGACCAGAAAATAATGTGCAACAGAGGACAGTGACAGGTACGAACTAGTCGCAGCGCGCTAACGCAGATGTTATCCCCAACCGAGCGGCTCGTTCAACGTACCCAGTGCGTACGAGCGAGCAGACCTCAAAAGTACCTGCTGCTGCGCAACCTAGTCGTTCGTGAAAGCGTTGTGCGAGTAATACGCCCAATAGCAAGCGTAACTCGGAGGCTGCAAGCGCACTGTCCGACGGGAAACTTATTTGGAGCTTGGTCTGCAGTACACTTCGGTGTAAAGTCCGGGGGAATGAGGCAAAACGGTCGCAAAGCTCCTTTCTTTCTAAAACTCTGTGTTCAGGGAGAGGTTGTGTTTCCTCGTGACCGAGTACGACTGTGCTTGACAAGTTCCGCGCTTAAGAAGCCTTTTATTCGTGTCAAAAGGTCTACGTGCTCGTGAACGATCCCAAGGGTGCCTGAAACGTCCAGTGCTCAAAACGTCCGTTTGTCCAGGCGTTGAAAGCCAACGGTGGATGTCGCGGCTGGAAACGGGTCAAGGCCAACGGCTCGAATGCCGTCAAGAGTTCCCTGTGCTCTGCTGTTCTCTGGGCTTGTTTGGGCCGGCAGTCGGGCTAGTTCGTGAGCAATTTGAATGCACTCTGCTCTGGGTAGAGCGTTGCAACGTTTGGAAAGCGGCACAGATAGCAGCGGTTCCAGAGGGAGACTGGCCCGAGCGATTATTCAACGAGCACAAACACCTCTGGCTCTGCAGCAGGCCAGTGGAAACAGCGTTTGGACGAGCCCCAAGAGAGGCGTGTCTCGGTTCACGGAAACGCTGACCTCTCAGTTGGTCCCCCGGCGACCTGAAACACCTTTGACTCCTCAGCAGGTGAGCGGAAACATCTCTTGGCCGAGAACCAAACATAGCGAGTACCGCTCTGAGGAGACACACGCAGTGGCTACGACTCGTGTGCTGCGTGGCTTACCCACCCGAGTCGTTCCGTTCATTTCAAGCGTTTTACTACGAAACGCACAGCACCAGCAGCAGCAGCAGCAGCGGCAGGTGCTGTCGCTACCGAAGCAAACGCCACGAGTCGTGGCGTGGGTCTTCCGTGATACCGCTTTTAGCATACCAGTTCATCGCGAGACGCATACAACGCAGTGCTGCTTCCTCATACCGGGGTTCCGCAACTTGTCTCTCCACAATCTTCCACGAAAGCGTCTCCTGTGTAGTTCCATAGCAACCAGAAGCGCTCATCGGTTCCGGAAGACCTGGTTGCAACTGCGGTGTCTCGCTGCGTTCGAAAACCAAACCCGCCCAATGCAACGTGTTTCAGGAACTGAACGGAACTTGAACCGTCCGTTGCTCGTGCAGATCGAGCTCAGTTCTATTGAACAACAAATCTTCTCTCTGCTGCTCGAAGTGAATACATCCTATCGCCTTGGCTGCACGCTGCGAGTCGCCGGAGGCTGGGTTCGCGACAAGTTGCTCGGTATCTGCGCAGACCAGATAGACCTTGATATCGCACTCGACAACATGCTCGGAAGGGAGTTTGCAGAGCGCGTAGACGCTTTCCTCGCTGAGCGCGGTCAGAAGCAAGGGTCCGTTCACGTGATCCGCGTGAACCCTGCGCAAAGCAAGCACCTAGAGACTGCCCGTATGCGTCTCTTTGATCACTGGATCGACTTTGTGAACCTGCGAAAGGAATCGTATGCTGCCGACTCGCGTATTCCCTCGATGGCGATCGGCACCCCTGAGGAGGACGCCTTTCGCAGGGACCTCACGATCAATACCCTCTTCTACAACATCAACACGAAGCAGGTGGAAGACTGGACTCGGATGGGGCTTACGGATCTGGCTGCCGGGCTGATCCGTACACCCCTGCCACCGTTGACGACTTTCTTGGAGGACCCTTTGCGAGCCTTGCGAGCAGTTCGCTTTGCAAGTCGATTCGGCTTCACCGTCGTACCGGAGGTTCTGGAGGCGGCCTCTAGCCCCCGGGTTCGAGAGGCGCTCCTCAGCAAGGTGAGTCGTGAGCGTATCGCAACGGAGCTGGAACTGATGTTGGGAGGCCCGCAACCCATGATGGCACTTTCGCTGTTGTTTGACATGGGCCTGGCAAAGTGCCTCTTTCCGCTGCCACCGTCGATTCCTGAATCCGCCTATCCCGACCGTTGGACAGAGCTTGCACTCACGCGAGTGCAGCGACTGGAGCGCTTCGGTAGCGTTTGGCTCAAGGAGGGTATTGAACTTTGGCAGCAGGACGGAACTCGACAGATGCTACTTCTGGGAGCCTGCCTTAGTCCCTTGTTCGATATCTCCTATGTAATCAAAAGGGATCAACGCTGCTCTGTTGTGTTTTACATACTGCATGATGCGCTGCGCGTACAACAACAGAAGAAGAAAGCGATTCTCAGCATGCTATCCGCGTGCAACAAGATTAGGACACTCGTGCTGCAGCCGCTCGCTTGGAATGAGCGATCCTGTCGGGTTGAAGTAGGACTCCTGATTCGATCGCTTGGTTCCTGGTGGCAAGCAGCGCTGCTCCTTCAGCTGGCTTTGGACGAGCGGCTCGATTCTGGCGCATCAATGGCTAGCGCAGCTGCTTCGACAGAGTCCACCGCTTCAGAGACACCCATCGTGCAGCAGTATCTCGTGTTTCGTGACAAGATCAAGGAGACCGGCTTGGATCGAGCTTGCGAGCTGCAACCACTTCTTGACGGTCACGCAGTACGTCGTTTACTTCCTGGACTGCCCGTGGGACCTCTGCTTGGGGAAATCATGGAATTCCAGATCGAGGAGCAGCTAGCAAATCCGGCACTGACGCCAACGGAATGTGCATCGCTTCTTCAGAAGCGCTATCAAGCATACAGGGAAAACAAGCGGAATTGAGTGTTTTCGGACACAGTGTCCGGTTCAGTAGCATTGTACAGCATACAGGAAGAAGAACAGACTTAATCTTGATATGCTAGGATAGAGATTTTTCGTCAGCAGCGCTTTCCAGTATTTAGGGAAAAGAAGTGGACTAGAACGTGAATGTTCTCGGATACATATTCGTCGTCGGCTGCAAGCTGAAGCGTATAAGGGAAAAGAACGCGACGTGATTGGTCTTGGTTATAGAAAACACCTCAGCAGGATGATGCTCTCAACATAGCAAAGCGGCACTCTTGCTCCTGAGTATCTATGTGTCTGTTGCCAGAAAAGCAATTGGTGAGGCTTGAGTTATTTTCTTCATGGATCGTTTCGCAGAGAGCAGGGCGCATCGTGTTGTAGCGTCGCAGTGTGCTGCAGTCACGAGAGCGCTTCTGGAAGCTTGCCACTTTTTTCTTAATATCAGCGTGCTTTCTACCCGCGGTGATGTCTTGCGCCTGGCGAGCTGCAATGGAGCACAACTGACGTCACAGGTGTCGAACGATGCGTACGATAGTGAAACGAGTCTCGTTTCGTTATCGCCCGCAACGGACGTGTGCCTTTGAAGAGCCACAATGAACAACGCTGCTTCGCGAATGTGCTGCCACAGGTTCCTCTAAGAGAGAGACCTGCCTGCACTATCTGTGCAGCACTCCTTGTCATTCGTACCTCGCCGGAATCCCAGCGCCCAGGAAGATACCTGGATTCGAGGCGGAATACTCATGAGGCACTCAAGCGCCGGTGGACACAAGTTCGGAACGTCAGCTCGCGTCACCCGAGGACAACAACAATGACCGAACGTTAAACTTGTGGTCGTTCGTCTCGAAATGGGCACACCCGGTGCTCATACAACCGTCGGTGGACCTGCACCCATCGAGGTCGGTGCACAGGACTCGGTATCCCGTATCCGAGTCGTTGTCCCGCGCAGGGTATCCAAGAAGGCACTGCATCTCGCGACAAGGATGGACGAGGGTAGCTCATACGCAGAACGCAAGAACAAACGAACTCACTTAGGCAAGCAGCCCGCGAAGTGCACCTCTTCGATGGCTTTCGTCTCGACGTTTTTTTTTCTGGATGGAGAACCTGCGGCCTTGTGGTATTCTTTACAGGCTCGGTGGCTGCGCTAGGTTTCGCTCGAGCGAGTGCAGGTTTGCGCTCGAGCCGCACACCACTATGCAAACAACGTCCCAGACTGGGTTCAGAGACCATATCCCCAGCCTTTGGAGCAGTCTCGGGTAATCGGATTCGTTTGCCGAGCGCGTGCTGTTCCCAGAAGGACCCGTGTCTGATGCAACTGAACCTGACCGTCGATGTGCTCTGCTCGTACCAGTGCAAGCTTTAGACAGTCATGGTATGCCAGTGCGCGAACGGTGCCAAGATACGCGCAACCTGGTATCTCCAAGACACCGCAAAACTAGAGCGCTTGCTGAAGCGCCCCTAGCAATGCGCTCATACTTGGTTCATCAAACTTGCGCAGTGCAAGCAGGTATGGCTCCTGGAAATGAGGATGGCTTTGGAGTACCAGGTAAATCCGCTGCCCATGCAGCAAAAGAGTATCAAGAATGAGCCCGAGACTGGGATAGTCCACGTCGTACGCGGCCTGCGCGAGTCGTTTCAGGTAGATCACCGATGGAATGCTTATCGCCAAGGCAGTTGCTGCGTCAGCGGCAAAGTCATGGCGACAACGCATACCAGTGGTGTGATCAGTGCCAGTGCCAACATCATTTCCATGATCATCGCGATCATTCCTACAATGATCAACAGCAGCGGCAGTTTTCTGCACGTTCTTGGCTGCATGTTCCAGACTCGGGTTGAGAGCTTGCAGTCTTCGCCGGGTCGCCTCGAGTTCCGATAACAGGACATGTTGCTTCTCTCGTGCATGCTGGATATCCAGTATGGCGCGCTGGACGGCTGCTGATGATGGCGTACCAACCCGGAACTGTTGCCGTGCTGAAGTGATACCCAGGTACAAGTCGCGAAACTCCCGGTGACTGGTGGAGTTGCGACGCAACCACTCGGTCAGCGAGAAACCCAACCGCTCAGCAAGCACACACAGCCGATAGAGCTCGAATCGCCAGAGCAGTTCCGTTGCGTACGTAAACAACGACGTTTCCGCCATTCGGAAAAACTGGTGATCCACTCCCGATTCTACGAGTTGACCGGAGACTTTCCCAGCACGCGAGGCGCTCTGCCCTGCGGTGTGGTCTCGTTTCTCGGAACGGGCAGCTCCGCCTTGCGGAATGTGTGCTGAGGCATGTTCGCGAGCGGAACAACTCCCGGATGACATGACTTCATCAGCGGATATCCTAGCCAGGTAACCCATCAGTTCCCTGGCGAGTGCGTCATCCTCACAACTCAATGCAGCCTGGAACAGTCGCAGCGCTTGAAAGGCACTCGCTTGCAATCCGTGAAGCTCCTGAAGCACAATGAGCAGACAAGCTGCCGTACGCAGGCGGCCACTAAGGAAGCACTGTTCAAGAAGGGCAGTGGGTTCGCCAACCAGCGCAAAAAGCGACGGCCACTTGTATGCCTCGGTTTTGCGAGCGCAGTGCACCACAATGTCCTCGTATTCACCGAACTTGCGAAGCATACGCACGACACGCAGGGAAAGCTGTTCTTGGTCGTCCCCTTTTGGTTTCGACTCCGCTACTGCTGTGCGATACAGGAGCCATTCCAGCGCATCCATGAACTGCGGCTGCTGGGCGTTTCGCAAAGCAACGTGTGTGACGCCGAGATCGTCAGCACCATCTTCTAACAGCAATTTCAGGATCATCGGGAGTACGGGCCACGCTTTCAGGGATGCCTCGTAGAGAAACGGTTGCCCGTCAAGGTCGGCAAGGTCCCAGTAGCGCACACGAGTTGCCGTGACCCCGACCAGGGCATCGATGGAGCTCATCATACCACATAGAAAGGTTTCCGCATCAAACTCGATGCAATGTCGCAGTGTGAAACGTGCGCTGCTCATGGCATAGACTCCGTTTGCTGTGCTGACCCAAAGCGCAGGCTGAGGCACCGAGTGTCGTTTCCGCAAGTCAGCGGTGAACCAGTAACGGATGACCGCGCTCGCAAGCACGTCCTCTGCTTGGGTCAGGGGATCCACAATAAACAGTGTCCCACGACTGCCTAGGACCAGGAGCATGCTTCGGGGAATGCCGTCCGGAGCCTGAGACAGTGCGCTGTGATCGCGACTCGCGTCCAAAGGACTCGTCGTGCTGCCCGAGTCAGCAGACGGTGGCGAATGCTGCGTCGAAAACGGCTGGTCAGCTCGCGAGCTCGCCAGCGAATCTGCGGTTTCTGTAGCCGCTCTGTGAGGCTTACTCAGCAGAATCGAGCCAGGCCATGCACCGAATGGAAGCAGAAAAGCGTGCTCTGTTTCTCCGGCCTGCGACAGGACCCGTGAAGGTAGCACTCGAAAGGATTCGAGCCACTCTCCGTCAACACTGGTCTGCTGGATGCCGTAGTCCACACGAAGAGGCAGAGAATGGACAAAGCGCCAGTCTACGGAACTGCTCCAAGGCCGCCGCTGCTCCCAGCTGAACCTGTAGACTCGCATCACAGAGTCGCTATTGTATACCCATACGATTCCGGACTCTAGAACATCAATCTTCAAAGGACGGTGGCGGAAACGCAGCGGTTTCGATAACCGCTCTTCACCTAGCTTACTGCGATGGAAAACACGAAGCGTATAAGAACTCGTCTTCCGTGCCGACATTCTCGAGTCGGCATCATCGATTTGCGCAAGCACGTTAGTAGGTGCATAGTACCTGAAACGTTCTTCTTTGAGAAGCTCATAGGGTGCATCTTCTCGCCAAACTGTTAGCAGGAACGGCCCCAGCCAAGCGAGGCCGATGCAGATGCCCGCTGCACCGCGTACAGTTGGCTCCGTCCAGCGCCAGCGTCGACGCTGAGGGTTCCAGAGCGCTACCCCACTTGTTCCAGAAACCGCGAGAAACGATGACGCAGCCTGCCAGGCAACATGGCGAATCGGCCAGGCTCGTCGCAAATACGCTTCGTCAAGCGTCATCCAGTGCCACCCGGTAGCCGTGGAGCGACGCCCATGCACAACACCTTCAGCGCACTGTTGGAGCAATAGTTGTGCGACCTGTGCACCTAAGGTTCGGTAATCTGCACACTCCCGCTGGATAGAGACGATACCCACCGCATCGTCCGTGACAGCACATGCGGTTGGATAGATGCGGTTACCTTCCCAGACACTGGAGCCTCCAAACTCTCCCGTCAGGCGCAGCAGAGGAAGTACGCCAAAGAGCGCTGCGTTCGCGTTCGGAGCCTCTCCTGCAAACTGTACAAAAATCGATAATCCTGTAGGATGCCAGTGCACTGAACGGACACGTAGCGGGTCCTGCTCGGGAGTAGCGGGAACCGCAACTGCAGACTGGTGTTTCTGCGACTGCGACTGCGACTGCGGTCCTATCCAGCTGCTGGAGCTGAACAGTCGACAGCCGTGGCGACTCCATATCGCCAGGCCTCGCTCATCCCAGGCGAGTGCGAAAGCCTCACCGTCTGGGGCCCAGGAAAGTGACCTGACGCGTCGAGTGACTTGGGCAGCGTGCTGCTGCCCCGGAGCGCCCGAGCAAACCGACTCGAGCGCCATGGACTCCAGGTGGTGCACACGAACACTGCCGTCTGCCATGCCTAAACCAATGAGTCCGTGCCGCGGCTCCAAGGCGACGCAACATAAACCAGGATATCGATAGAAACGAACGCTCGGGGCTGCACAATGTGGTCGACAGTATCCTCCACAATCGAGCTGGAGGAGCACCAACCATTGTTGCTGGAAACACAGGACTCCTAAACGCAGCTGTTGATCGTAGTGCACGTGTACCTCTCTAGAGGAAATGGAAATATCCTCGAGGAGTAGCTGCTCGTCTGTGAGGGTCTCCCCAAAGATTTCGACCTTCCATATGGTGCTCGCGTTCCAGCTGATGCACTCGACCCAGCCGCTTGCGCTGGCTACGATCACCCCCGCTGGACATGCTGTCATCGCTAGTGCATGCGACGTCAAAGAGGCGTCCTCCTTGGCAACCGACAATGCCACCGATGCGACATGTTCCAAAGCAAGCGTCCAAGTGCACCGAATATGATCAGTGTGCAGGGACTCGTCCAGAGGCTGCGCCTGTGACGTGTTCCGCGCCTCGGCACTTGGCTGGATGCCGCTGATAGCACCCCCGTCAGCTTTATCTGGACGCCAATCGTCTACCTCTACAGCTGCGTCGTCGTCAGCGAGTTTCCACCATGGGCGCAGTGCTTCCTCGGGGCTCGCTGGGGCGTCCTTCACCGACAGGGTCAGCAGCAGCACAATGCCCTTCTCCGTGAGCAGTGCAATACTGGCACTAAGGCCGATTCCAGAGAGCCGAGATGGGCACGATGGGCCCCACAGAGCCTGTCGAATTCGACCATATCGTGAAAGTTGTAATTCTTGATCCGTAAAGTGGCTAACCGGCTGAAGTATGCGCTCAGCGAGCCAGATGGACATTGCATCGGTGCTGGCAACCAGCAGCAACGTTTCAGAAAATAGTGCCAGTGCCGCTGCGGACTGCCACGGTGTTCGCTGGTCGCTTCCGCTTGCGAGGAACGCTCCGAATACGCTTCCGCTAGTTTCCTCGCCTGTGTGACGTCTTGTCGCTGTGGTTGGCGCTTTCCATAGCAGACGACTCCAAATAGAATCAGGAACCGCGTCCGTTGCATGCGTTGGCGCTGACTGCTCTGAACAAACTGCACCTGCTTCATTTCGTCGGTGGACGGGGCAGTTGTCTTCTCCGTTCTGTGCCCGGTACGCATGCCACGAACGTGGTCCCAAGTCAAGACTTACCGGAGAGCCAGCAGTAGAGGCCGGTGTTCCGGTCCCGCTGGTGGCTACCGCGACGTACGTTCGCGCACTCCCTTGCACAAAGTACGGCATCTACCGCATAGGCCACCAGCCTACCAGACGTACAGATACAAACTCTCCTGTTCTCAAAGGTTCTATGAACGTTCTACAAGCGAGACGGAAAGCGGGATCCACGGCTCCTGAAAAGCGCACTGGAAACGCGACAGACGCTCTCCTCGCTCCAGCTGTGGGCGTCATGCTCGCCACGAGGCGCCTGGCTTGACGCGTTTCATTGCAGAACGAAACGACCCGGTCGCACGCTTGTGTGGGACCTGACAAGCGAAAGCGCTTCCTTGCTACATTGTAACGGGTATTTTATGTCGCTCAAGAGCGTATGACTGTGCACGCAGCCTCATGAACACCTTACAACACCGAGCCTCACCTGCTTTTGCGGTTACCAGCGCTGGTCTGGTCGGAGCTCGGCCTGCCCGGAAAGCACACCGACACTGCGTAACGCTGTGTCCAACAGACCCCAAAGGTGTAGGAGCGTGTTTTCGGATCCGATTCCATTGGCGAACTTGTTCTTTGCGAGCTGGACAAGAGCGAGGCAGCCTCATGATGACAGAGCCCCTTGCGGCGCAACAGGAGGAGCTAGTGGACTGGCTGCCTGCTGGTGCGCTCGAAAAGGACGTCATGCGCAAGTTCGAGTACGTGCGCGATGAACTGAGCAATAGAGAGCCCCTGTCGTTTCGATTAAGCTACATGTCAGAGGCACCGTCGCGAGATATCCGTGCCAAGTTGCGAAGACGTCGCGGTCGTCTCTCCGTGGTGGTCGACCTCAAGCGACGTTCAGCAACCTCTGAACCTGCGCGAGAGTTTCACGCCTTGAATATGTACGCCGCTGCCGAGATACTTTCGGATCTAAGAGCGGAAATACCACTTGGAAGCAAATTTGGACTCGACGGGATTATGGTTAGCGTCGATTCGGAACTCTACGATCAAGACTGTGCAAGTCTATCAGACTTTGCGCGCCACTGGAGATACTTTCACCGAGAGGACCCGAGCACAGCACCCCCTATCATCTACAAGGACATTATCGTCCACGAACTGCAGCTGGCGGAGGCCGCAGAGGCCGGTGCCAAGGCCGCCTGTTTGGTCGCCGGTGCATGCCTGCCGGACCTCGAGAAACTCCTGAACGCGGCATACATTCTCGGGATGGAGGTGCTCGTAGAGGTCCATACGGAAGAGGAGCTGCAGTACGCTTTCGAGGCAGGAGCCGGTATCTACGTGTTTACGGATGTGGATCGCGCTCGTCGACGAGTTGTTAAGGGTCGCGCTGTTGACTTGATGGACAAGTACCGGGTAGATTTGCGCAACGCTGGAGCAGTGTGCCTCGGCAGTGGACGCATTGAGACGCTTGAACAAGTTGAACAGTTACGTGACGTTGGCGCCGACGGCATCGTTATCGGTGGCAAGCTCATGGCTTCGATCGCAAGAGGCGATGTGGAAGCGCTCGCCAGTGTCCTGCACTCGCTCCTCGTTGCGGATCTGTAAAGATTCGATGCGCTCTGAAGCGCTGGGAATTCGATCACATGCCCATATCTGTTGCGAATAAGGCACGTTGACAGTAAGCGAGATGATGGGCATTTCCATTCACTCGTTCCATGTGTGATGGTGCCGGGTACATTGTTCCATGCGAGCGGTTACTGATGTGCGGGTGTATGTGTCTGTGTGTGGCACGTGTGCCTGCCGGGTTTTCGACGAGAGCGTCGTCGCAGATACGCGATGCAATGTATTCCAGTCGAGGCCGCAGCTCGATGCGTCCTCACATTGGACAGTGTCTCGGAGTGTGTGTGTGTGTGTGTGCGCGCGCATGTCTTCACGATTCAGTCTGCGTTCTGCAGTAGTCGCCATTCGGAAACACGCGTTTACTGAATAGGTATCTCGGTTACAAGTCCGCGTCACTGGCTTCTTGGTATTCGATGCCTGTAAGCGCGTCTTGATGGCGACCTGGCCCAGCGAGCTGGACTTGCAATGGACTCCTTGTGCCGGTTCCGAAAAATCCATACAATCAGATTCATAACCATTGCATCAAGGTCAATGTCTCTGTGTGCGGACGTGCTATCTCTCGGCGCCTTGGCTCATGCTTGCTGTGTATGATTCATTCTCCTCGGCATTTAGCGCGGCTCTTCCAAATTTTCAATGTCTCTCTAGCGGGAACCAAGAGACTTTCAATCGATCACCTCAAATGGGAGAAATGTTCTCAGGGCGAAATCATATCCAGCAGCAGGATTGCGATATCAGCGAACATTTCCGGGATCGCGCGGCACCCTTGCAAACACAATGCAAGCGCCCTGATCTAGACCGGCTCTACAGGGACTCGGCACATACATGGTTGCTCATATTGCTAGGGTTCAAAGCGTCTCAATCTTGTCTCGATGCACATTCTAGTGCCCAAGCTGTATACAGAGCGTCCTGCAATAAATCCTTTTTCTTTCTGCCTAAGAGTGGAAGGAAATATTCTAGTTGAGATTCCAAATGCTCAGCGCACAAGAACATCGTTGCGTATCAGGCTGCGCCTTTCTCCGCCGCATACGAAGGACGTGCTTGGGTGATTGCTCTGGCTTCGACGCGTTGTGGCGGGCCCGAATCCTCACCATACCCTTCGCCCTCGCTGTTGATACATACCCGGGGCAGTCAATCGAGCTGGAGAGCACACGAACTATCGATTGTGCTGGTACTTGATGCTGTAGGACTTTCAGGGCCGAAAAAAACATACGAACCAAGGTCCAGATTCTGTTCCGAAGCGCATCCGCAGCGTCTGCATGGCACGACGCATCCACACCAGCGATACGCGGCACTGCGAGGCGCCTTGGTAGCGCGTGCTCACGTCTCTCGCGAGCCCTGACGCTTGTACATCGCTTGCGCTACCTGCAGCGAAAGATGCGGCTGCACATGTGCACCCACGAGCGTCTGATGATACGCAAGGAGCTCATTCCATCAATAAAAGAGCACACAGGACGTTTATACATGTGCATTGTCGCGCGTGCTGTGTTCTTGCTCCTGTTAGAGAACGATATTCAGAATACGAGTGATAAAGTTTGAACTGTGCAGTTTATCGATGAAATCCGGCGCTGCACCATTCGAGTTGTTTGCGCAGCAACGCATTCGCATTTTCCGTAATAATAGATGGAGAGAACCACCCAGGCCTCCCGAAATTCCCCTCTTCTACGGACAGCAAGGAAGAAGCCCCAGTTACTCTGTATATGCTCCTACGTTTATCCTGTAACCTTTACACGCTTTCCATGGACACAACGTCGATGACACTGACGAGACCTCCCCAGTCGCCCGTCTTCAACATATAGTAGAAAAAGGTACCCCACTGCCTCCATGAACGCTTTATCTTTCCCCTGTATCCGCGTGAAGACCCGAACTCTTGTGTTTCTCTACCGCCGATATATCGCTTTCTGGTGCTGCTCACGGGGGCGGGCGGGACCGCCGCGCACCCGCACGCTTCGCGCGCGCCATTCGCGTAACGAGGTAGCGTCGCCGCTGCCGCAAGACGCAAATGCGATGGAAGATTTCGCGCCCTCCAACGCCAATGCCGTTACGCAGTTCCCAGCACCGCCTTCTTGCGTACAGGCTGTTGGCATAGTTTCATGCTTGCGCCAGCCGTTCCCTTGCCCCGCGAGACGACTGGAATCAGTAGCGGTGGCGGCGCTTTCCAAAGTCGCACAGGATTTGGGGGTTTGGGTCCACCTCGAGACGCTGCTCGCGCTGGGCTAGACCTCCCGGGTGCCGGTCGCAGCACCACGTACAACAACGCACAGCAGGAGCAGCAGCAGCAGCAGCAGCAGCAACCTTCCTGGCGCATCATCAATCGACTGTTAGGTCAAGCGGGGTTCCAAGCTTTGCCTTTAAGCGGAGGTCTGCAGGACGCGCCATCAGATGCTGCCGTGCGTGCTGCTTTCGCTCAAGTGCTTGCTGAGTACGAGCGGCGAGGAATGCTGCTTCAGAGTCTGCTCAGCGAGTCGCCGCCTGCAGACAGCCGAACTCGAGTTGCTGAGGCTGCACTAATGGAAATGGAGCAAGCCCTTTTGAAAAGCAATCGACAGGTTGCCTGGCTCAAGTCTAAACTGCTCAAATATCGTGCATATATCGAACGTAAGCGAAGAGAACGCCGAGAACAACAACAACAACAAGAGCAGCAGCAGCAGCAGCGGCAGCGAGAACAGCCCGAACGGCAGTCGCAACAGGAGCAGCGAGTCGGTGGATCATTACAGCCGCAAGCTCGGGCGCCCCATCGAGAAGGCACTGTTGATTCGCAGATTGACTGGCACCAGGAGCTCCGACAACTCGTCACCGACTTGCAAATCATGCTTCAAGTACCTGATTACCGTTTACTCCCGGAACGCATACGCCAATTGCAGCGAGAAGCAGAGAACGCCATTTGGCTTGCGGAGTTTGCCGATTGTGTGCGCAGCATTGTTGAGGAGGTGCTCGGACCTGAATCGCACCTTTCAGAGGAACAAGTGCTCGATGAGCTCGAAAAGTGGGCAGTAGAACGCGTTAGTGCTGCTTCGGAACCAGCTTGACCACACCACGTACTTCGATGCGAGCAGAATGGAACTGGAAAGCCGGCCGAACCCATTCACCACACGAGCAGGGCATGCCGCTCCAGCAGAAACGGCCAACGCAAAACGTACACCGCTGACAGTAGATGCGACCTTGATTTCTTCCGACCGCATCGACCCAGTCCAAGGGCTCTGTAAAAAGCGATGTGCACGTTCCGCTCTGCTGGTCACGACCGTTGCTGTGCCCCACGAGGTCCTTGGCGCTGAAGAGCACTTCACCGCAGCGTTTGCAGTAGTACAGACCCATAGGGTGTCCAGGCCTCGTTGGTACTGCAGATGAGGGGCGGGCTCTGGGACCGTTCTTCCCCTGCTGGGGAGCGAGCACGGTAACACGCCCCAGTCGATATGTGTTCCTCAAAACCGGAGTCAGCTTGAACAGCTGCAGGTGCAGAAGCAGTTAGTGCGTGTCTGGGCAGCGAATGCCCTCCACCGTGTTCACCAGCTTCGGCTGGTTTGCGAGCTGTCTCGCAAGACCCGTCACCGCACGCAGCGCGCGAAAAACACTCAGACCCGTTTCCAAAGTTCTTGAAGCAAAGTTATTGCAAGTAGAAAGCGTCCCAGATTCAAGGGTCTAACCAAGTCGCCAACAGTGGTGCGATCTTCGTGTCGCCGCGCTTCCTCTCTGTCTCCCGTTACTGCACTGGGGCGAATAAGAGAAAACTTCTGGATCGAAGCCGGACCCCTCGAGGAACTGAGTCGTTGTTGTGGACGCTCGTAGAGGGCCGCTAGATCCAGCCTTTCAGGCCGAAGCGGTCCTCGCGCTCTGCGCTCACGCGAGCCTGACCGAAGGACAAAGCTATGGTTTCGATTAGTGACCGATGCACCGAATCTGAACAGACTCGCTGAATCCGCACTGGACGCGCTTGTGCAAGCCTCGTGCCTCCTTCGAATCGAACGCACTTTACAGGTAAATAACGCCTTTTCGCTGCTGCAAGTACCAAGCTCAGCAGCAGTGCTTGAACCACTGTTCGCTAAAGCAGTATGCTTAGAGGAGTGCATTCTCGAACACGTGAATAAGAATGTACTTTTTGTTTTGGTTTGGTTTCCTGGCAAATATTCAGCAGAAAAAAATAGCCAATGGATTGGAGAAAGTCAGCGGAAAGACCTGATCCTGTCGTTGCAGGCATGCGAAAAACGGTACTACTCGTTGCGGCCAGTCATTGTGCGGTCAGCAAGTGGTTGAAGCGCCCCTCTGATGGTTCTCGTTCCAAACGTCGTGTATCCGCGAAAGAACAAGTTAAACTCCATGAACATTACTGCCTTGTCCTCTATCCATTCCATTCCATGTGTTCTCGAACAATTACAACCAGAGCAGCCGCAGAATATGCAGTGTCCGTACCGTTAACTCGAGCGGTGAAGAAGAGACATCGACGGACGAAGAAAAATGCTCGCCTCTATTGCGACACGGTCGTGCGCTGGCAAATGCACTACAGATTTCACACACTGATCTGCGACCGCTTATAACTCATAAGACGAATGATGGTCTCATTCAATGAGAATTCATTCTGGGGAAAAAGCAGACCTCAATATGTGTATTGAAAGAAGGGAAGGCTGCTGATCGTGAAGAAGCAACAAGCGAGTATCCGACAACATCCGCGCCAGCGGCGATGCCAGTCTGTGATCATCTGCCAGTCGCCAAATAGATAGGATCGTTCAAAACCGCATGTTTCGTCGAAGCACACTTTGTGGCTTCCGCTTCGCACACTCCTCCGCCCTAATTCTGGACAACGTGGCGTTCCATGACTAAAAGCGCTCATGGCGTATGCAGCGCATACTGGCAGTGAGCTGCTCTTCGCGCAGACACATTCGCCCAGTTTGCATCCAGTCGAAGGTATGCGCTCTGTTGCCGAACTCTGTTTTAGAGCTCACAGTTGAATTCACGAGCCGTTCGCAACCATGACACGGAATTTCTTCGACATTTCGTTCTCTTCATCGATTAGCCTTAATATGCTGTGTTGCGCTACTGCTCATGGTGCGCGGGAGGGTACCGAATAAGGCACTTCGGTCCTTGGGCGTGTTCACGACGGGGAAGGTTACGAACAAGGATTTGAGGATTTGTCCATATACGTGAATACACAGATAGACGAGCCAGGTTCCAATCCAACGTTCCACTCAGTGCGTATTTTTCCAGGAGACAAAGATCGATTATGGAGTAGAGTGACCACAACCCTGCCACCTCGCCGAGTAAAGCACACTGGGAAGCAAGATCGTCCCTCTGCGACAAAGCGTGAAGCATCCGAAAAACTTTACGAGGAGCTTTGACGGCGCTCGTTCAACGCTGCTCGATTACGTGGCAGAAATGAAAAGAGGCTCGCAGAAACGATGGAGACTGTCGGAACGTCATACTGCATTCAGTCTCTAAAAAATCAGGTCTGAGTCGAGCAACGAAAGTCATGATCAACCGCTAAAGGTAGACGACAAGAGAGACTTCGACGAGGGCGTAGATCTCGGGTTGACGGGCATCACAGCTGTCGCCATATCGCCAGGGCTGGGGCACGGAGGCAGGCAACGATGTAAACGAGAAGCAGATGAAGCTGCTCAACTTTTCCTGGGCTCGATATTTACGACATTCGCACATAATCGGCGCCAGGAGGCATACAAGCAAGGGGAATGACTTTGAACAGAGTCTTGCCGACGCTCCGTGCACCCTACTGCGCAGAGCGAATTGCTTTGTACGCTTCGTCTAGAGAGTACTTGTGCGTCCAGAGGACGCTCGGAGACGATCTTTGGCTGGAATACCTAAGAGAGCGCTGGGGTCGCCAACGCTGTCTGTTATATGGAGACAGAAAGCATGCATTCGCCAACGAGCATGATGCGTTGGAAAACCAAGTGACCGACGAATCGTTCCGTTTGATGGTAGCCCACAGGGCTGGACGTGTTGCAGTGCGAAAAGGCTGGAATGCGGTACCGTCGACGAGGTCGTAGAACAGGTCCTGGATTCGATTCTGTCTGATTCCCTTCGAGGCGTTCAGGACAACATAAAAGCATCAGTGAGCACGGGTGCTCACTGAAACAGATAGAGAACAAGAGAACAGAATGGAGCAATATACCTGATATGGTATCCTGTTCGAAGACTGAAATTCATATTGCGAGACAATCGAAGCGCTTAGACGCTTGGTATGGTGTGCTTGCACTGACAACGGTACGCTCAAGCGCTTTCGTCATTGGAACCTGAACGCCTCGGTCGGCATCGAGAATGCCTCGTGCTTGCAAAGCGCCCAGCGACTTTGTGGCGATCGAACTTGAGAAAGATTCGTTCAGTACTCATTTCGGGGATTGTGCTGAAATTTGGAAGGCTTGTGATACAGAAAATCAGTGGCCAGGAGAGCGTGTATTCGGTGCCCGCTCGGAGCAAGGCACCGGTCAGGTACGCGTTTCAGCCTTTCAGCAAGACTTGGATGCCGTGCACATACACGCAGACGATTTTTTTCAGGGAATTCATGATATCTCATAGTGATCTTTAGTTCGATATTACTGAGCATTTCCAAAAGTGTAACGGAGCGAAAACATGCCACCACCGTAGGGTAAAATGAAACCTACTCGCAGGCGCTTCCCTGTGGTTTCTGACCGGCGCCTGCTATCGGCCTCAGTTTCTACTTGCTCACTGTGGCCTTGAGAGGCTGCCATACAAAGTTCGATTTCGTCAGCTCCTCGGGTCTTGACTTTAACACCGCGTATCATCTGGTATTGATGGCGGCGTTGAAGTCACGATTCATGGACTCCTCGCGTGCATTGCCGCTGGTTGAACGCACCAATGCGAGCATTGCTAGAACTCGCACCCTCTGTGCCACTACATTCGCGTCATTGTCCCGTCGGACAAACACCTTTTCTCGCTCATATCCGCTCTTGTTCTTTTCTTCTTGCTCTTCATCACTTGCTCTTGCTCGCTTGGTGGTTGGCGTGAAGAGGATTTTTTTCCTAATTTTCGCCAAAACCGGCGATGAGTAACTTTCAGCACCCTCGACTTCCAGATGCATAGCATTCACGTAAATTTTTTCATTTTTCAAATGAGCGAACTTCTTTATGCCCTTAGGTAAGGAGTTTCCCGGATGGGGAAGGGCTTCCAGAAGAAAGAAAACGTGTACTCCCGATGCGTTACCGTATGCTGAACGCTTCTGCGTTTCGCAGAGTGGAGCGATCAATTTTGGTCCACAATGGAAAACACTCTATCGATGGGGCTGAACTACGGAGAGCACTGAGGAATGAAAAGCAGCTCTACCCCCGATAGAATCAGCAACAGTTCGTACGCACGGGAACGGTGAAATACCATTTTTTCCAATAGAGGGACGTCACCAGGTGCCTGGGAAAAGACCTCAATGATTCGAGACAGCGATCGTATGAGCCTTCTCTACAAATGAAACTGAGACATCCAAAAGAATCCAACATCCCTAGAATACCTGACGTCATCGTTCTCTAACAGTTCCCTTGAACACAACACAGGCTCCCTCTCCGCGAGTACTCTTGTGATTACCGACCCTCTGGTCCGAATGACGTCTCATCCACTGAAACAAACAAAGCGACGTCCCGGTGCTGCATACCGACAATGACGTCCCAGGAACGTTGACTCTCTGATTAATGGAAGATAGTCATGCGTAAACTAGGACTCGACTTTTCGCGACTGTATCCCAGTGTTTTCGAACAACTCGAAGAAGCTGGTGAGGAATAGAGACCCCGTGGCGTCTCCTATTGACGCTTTTGCTTTCCGTAAAAGACAATCAACGGGTCGTTTTCTGCCGTTGACCACGAGCAGTCTTTCATACTATCGGTTTTTGCCCTGAAGCCTATACACGTCTTTCTTGCAGTGTTCCTCAACCGTAAGAGTACTGCAGTATGACTGACCTGAGTGAAGAACGCAGTCCTCCTTGCTCAGTTCAGTCAAGAATCAATGTCCTTCATTCAGTTTCCCTTCTCTCTATACAACTCGTTGCATGGTGATTACGATCTCCTGCCATGCACTACGAAAAAGCGCTCGATGATACGCGACGAGAATGGAACAAACTTGAGCTGAAAGTCCCTAAACAAACCCATAATCCTCGCTGGTTGCAGCTAGGCAGCAGGGATGTCGAAACGACGCCACCCAACGCCGCCAAGCGCTCAAAACCGTACCCGGGATTCTTCACGCAACTTGCCAATACAGCCTGTGAGCGGCAACAGCTGTGGGCTCTCAGGTGCTTAGTCGCGGTGAGCGCCGGTTTGGTGCTATGGACTCCACAGTCAGAGTCCCGGTCGATGACGTCAGGACTCGGGGACATAGTCGGAGTCTTGAGCGTTTCTTGACTGCGAGCGACTGGCGCGAAGTCTTGGTCGCCTTGGAGGCGGACGGCAACCTACTCGACAGCAGCGACAGTGGCGAGGAGCTGACTGCCGAGACACTAGAAACCGAAGATTTGTCTCAGACACTGACGGAGTTTCTGGATGCAGCCGACGAACCGCTGTCAGACAGTGATTTGGCGAATCTTTCGGGTGCGGGTGCCTTCATAGCAAGTCCGTTCCCGAGACCTGGCTCGTGTTCCCCCGATGCCGATGCCGATGCCAGTGTTTCTGATGCCGATAGACTGCCGCTTGTGACCCAGACACCAGAGACGCCTGCAGAGGTTTCGGAGTCGTGGAGCGCCACCGAGCGAGCGCTCTATGAACGGGGCTTTCGACGAGACGAGCGCATCACAACGAGCCTTAGCGCAACCGTCGAACAAACGCCTATCTCCATTGTCCAGATAGCCAAACAGGTTCTCCGGAACCTCAAAGCTGGCGAACTCTTGCCAAGCATCTCATTACCGGCATGGTTGCTGGAGCCGCTCTCAGCGACAGAGAAGGTAGCACTCGCGATGCGCTACGGAGAGCTGCTCGCAGCCTGGGCCACCGAGCCCGATCCTTTCGAGCGTTTTCTGAAGGGCATGCAGTACTTTCTATCCGGGCTTCCGAACCAGTGCTCGCTGCGGAAACCATTTAACCCCGTCCTCGGCGAGACGTTCATGTGTGCGTTTCCCCACCGAGAGGCGTCGCATGGCATTACGTCATTGTTTTGCGAACAGGTATCGCACCATCCACCGCGAACCGCCATGCACATGCGGAATAGTCGACTTGGCGTTCGTATCCATACGGTTATGGAGCCGCGCCCGAGTTTCGGCGGAAACTCTCTCAAGATTGAAATGGCTGGGCACGCGCTCATGGAGCTCACCCACGCCCAAGACGTTGAACAATACATTCTGACGCGCCCGGCGATGGTATTCTCGGGCATTCTGGGTGTGGGCAAACAGCAGCTAGAGTGCATCGGAAAGTGCATCTTTCATTGCCCCAAGCTCGGTTTTCTCGCCAAATTCGATTTCAGCGGAGTGTCTCTTGCTGGACTCCGTGGCAGCGAACACGCCGTAGAAGGCAAGTTGTACGTCCATGAGCAAAAACGCTACCGCTTCTACGGACGTTGGGACGATTGTATTTATTTGAAGGATCTTACCAATGGTGAGACTCGATTGCTCTATAATGCAGGTGATGTTTATGAACGGTGTCGCGTCCAGATCTGGATACCACCGGAACCCCAGCAATCTCCCAAGTTTGCGCGAACGGTATGGCGGGCCACAGCCGATGCGCTTCTACGAAATGACTTTGAACGAGCGACGGTCGAGAAACGTCGAGTTGAGGCGTGTGAGCGTGAGCTTCGAAGCCTTCGCGAACAGACCGGAGAGACGTGGCAACCTCAATTTTTTGAGCTCGACCCCTTGACTGGCATCTATATATTCAACGACAAACACCGACATTTCGTAGAAATGGATCCAGAAGACCTCGATGCGATTTGACTGACGCTGAGCATTTGCACCCAGCGCTGGTCCAGTGCAGCGATCAAGCCTGGTGGTGAGTCGCTCCTTGGGAAAGGCGCCTTTTGAGGTGATCCTAGTGAAGCTCACCCAGCACCATGACTTTGACACCGTACTGTTGATGGCATGCGAGCAGCAGTGCACTGCTCGTGACGCATCCTATCCATCTAGCTCTCTATCTATTATAGCGCATGATTTCTAAACACCGACGGTGTCTCTATGTGCACGTTGACCATTCCGAGGCAGCGCAAGCACTTGTCAAGCTGAACGCTATCACCATGCGATAGACTGATCGATCGCCAAGTGCGCCAGCCGGTTCGAGCTTAGCGTATGATCTCAACAACAACAACAACAACAGCGTGCACGGTATGGACTCGGCACAAGTTGTTGCGTCGTTCATATTCGTCACGAGTAGGTGCGTGATCGCTCAGTTCGTGTTCATGCTTAACATACTGCAAAACGCTGCAGATCAGAATCAGTACAAGCGAAGCTTACTCGGAACACCGCCCGATCACTCCATTGCACGAAACGAACGCTCGTACCGCATGCCTGTCAGGGAAACGAGTCCTCTCGACTCGTTGCCGTCTTTGTGGATCCATGGACAACGCAGATGGGTTCACGCAGCTCGGATTCAGCGCGCTCCGGACGCGTTTCAGAGAAGAATCGTGCAGCACGGACAGCGCTTCGGAGCTGCTGCACGAGGCGACAGCGCTCTGCTTGGATGTCAGCGAGTTGCCGCGCTTGCTGGGCATGCTCCCGACGCAGCGCCTGATTGGCTGCAGCAACTGTCTCCAGGGCCTCGTTGAGTTCCCGCATCCGATTTCGGAGTGCTTCGTTCTCCAGGAGTAATTCCTGGAAGAGTTCATCATGTTCATGCTGCAAATGACGGCTCTGCTGTAACGGCAAAAGCAGGCTACGCTCAAGTTGCAGTACGGTCGATTCGCTTTGACCCAACGCCTCTGTTGGGGAACGAGCACCACTCACAGGCACCGAGTTCGGGCCGGCGATGCTATTGCCCGATCTGAGCGCATCGATAGATCGATACACCGTTTGACACTGGGCTTCGTATTGGATGCGCAGTTCCGTGAGCGTTAGGCGCAAATCACGGATTACCAGCGCCATGGCGTTCCACGACAGCGAGTATTCGTCACTTGGACCGCAGCACGCTCCGGGAAGTTGCTCGGACTGCTGTGCAGACGCGGCGGCGTCCGCAGCGGTACTTGCTCTTGGATGACGTTGCAGACGGGGCGCGCCCTCCAGTTGCTGAAGGCGCCGGTCCAATGTTGCGAGCGACGTGCTGATGGCTGCCCGCTGGGTATCCAGAATTGTTGCGAGCTCCTGAAGGCATTGGAAAGGCTCCGGCGAGAGGGTGCAGCCGCTTCGCGGGCTCGCCTCCGCAGCACTCGCCAGCTGGCGTGTGTCATGGCGTTCGCGTTCCGATCCGGTGTGCATTGGTGGCGTGCTTCTTTCATCGGCACCGGATCCAGTCTCGTGCGTATGGTGCATGCTCGTGCGACGCCAGTCCGAAGCAGTCACGACCTTGGATGCAGATACAACGAAATCGGTCGGCATTCGCTGACGCTGCGACTCGAACGCACTCATCGTCGTCGTTTCTCGGCTAGCGGCCACTGAAGAACCGTCCCGAGCACCATGCGAAGCCACAACCGGCAGACAGCTGGCGTTCCAGCAGAGTAGAATGGCAGCGCCCGGACACCAGGCCCAGATTCTGGTTTGCTGGCGATCCACGCGCAGCATCTGGACCGGTTCTTGGCGCCAGGACCAGTAGGCTCCAGCACGCTCGCCTTGTAACTCGACATCGAATGCCTCGCTCCGCAATTCGCACGTACCGTCGCTGAAACCAGCGAGGACGAATCCTCGTGCGCCACAGAAATCGCTCAGCAGCCTGGTCGATGTATCGGCCAGAGTACCTGCACCGCTTTCCCTGTTACAAATCACCCTAGATGCCAGTTCAAGGCCGTTCATTGAATCGGATACGTTATGCGCATCGAGGCTGTTGCTGCGGGTCAACATTACCGAACAACAGAGTATCGAGCCTGTGGCAGAGCCCAGAACAAGTCGCTGAGACGGTGTGTCAGGGCGCATGCGATCCCAGGGCGCTGCACTCGGCAGTTCGAAGCGTTTGCAAATTCGCAGCTGCTGGTCTAGGACAAGCAGATAACCGTCTGCGCACAGCAGCCAGGTGTATCCGTCGTCGGCGCCCAGAAATCCGTCGAGTATGGGTGCCTCTCGCCAACGTTGCCACACTTGCGTCTGCGGCCTGCCACGCGCAGTCGGAACGTCCCAATGGGCGGCGTAGATGACTGGATCAGGGGCACCACTCACATAGAGAAGTGCTAGGCGAAGGTTCCCAGTACGAGGCTGCTGTGGGCAAACTGCAACGCTGAGAACCTGGGGCGTCCGACCGTTCTCGACAACCATACAGCACGCCTTTACCAGTTTTTTGGCCTTGATTGCATCGGCAACGTCCAATACATAGGCTGAAACTCTACCAGAGCGCTCAGCAACAAAGCAGCCGTTGGGGAACGCCGCTAAACGGCAACCCAGGGTCACAAGCTTGGCGTCTAAATGAAGCCGAGGCACTGGTAGACCAGAGTCCTTCTGGACTAACGCCAGAGAGAGACTGCCGTCTGCAAAAATACACCAGAGTCCATGACCATCCCAGTCGGGTTCAAAGGTTTCGAGTTTGCAGGCTGCCATAAGATGCCTGTCGTCCAAGTCGGAGGATGACAGAAACGGGTGATGACGCCTTTCGATCAAATCGAAAAACAGTATGAAACGGTATATTCAGAACTTTTAGGGTTATAAATAGATATATCTCACCATGCTCGCCAGCATCGTGCGCCTCATCGACATCGGCTCGCCGCCTATCGCTGCGACGCCGAGCCGCGTGGCGGCAGCAGCACGAATCGGCAGGAGTCCGCACTGGACGCCACCCATGCAACGGCGCTTCTGTGAAGGAGATCAACATTTGCATCTCGCTCGTAACAGGAACTGGGACAGGGTATACGCGGCAGGATTGGCATGGACCCGGTCGAGTCGCTTGATTCGGAAACGTGTGTGCGGCAACGAGGCTCACCGAACAATGATGTGAACAATTGGGCAGTTATGGGTCATGATGGCCATGCACGCGTGGCGCCCCTGTCCCACGCCAGAGACAGGGCTCGAACGCGAGTCCTCGGAAACGCCCACGAGGCCTGCGTTTGCTTTGGTATCGCTTGCCGATGATACTGTTATCTGGTTGGACGGGAGGCCAGCGCAAAGCTGCTCGGACTGTTGGCGTCCGTCCGCGCAAGGCAACTCGAGGAACTGCTTTCGCAACAAGCGAGTCTGGCACCTGCAGCGCAGCGGAGCGCCAGGGCAGGGCGTCTGCACCCCAGCAATATGCGCAGTGGGTGCATGCAAATCACGCCGAAATGCGAGCACGTTTCGCGAGCAGTTCGCTTGTGAGGATGAACTGTGCCGCACAGTTTTCCGTTTTTTAGGGCGCAGTACTCAAGATGCACCGGGTCCGTCCACACATACGGCGGTTGGATGCAACCCAGGATCGGGGTCGGAGCAGGCCTCGCATAGAGCACCGTGCGCGCGTACTCGCGCAGCACCAACACGTCGAGGCGTGAGAGCGACCAGAGGCCTCAATGCACGAAACGGAAGAAGGCTCGGGGGCTCGGCGCTCAGTATCGCTTCTTCAGCTAGACGAAGCCTCGCGTGCATTCCAAGAGCGTATCCTGCTGGATCAAATCTTGATGTTCCGAGACGAATAGCGCGAGTAAAGAAGTTGGTATCCCATTCAATATTGTGCCCGCAAACGCTTTTCGAAAACGGGGTATTCGTTCCAGAATGGCTCGCGTTCAGGCAAGTACAAGATCTCTGGCAAGTCATGCACGAAGCCTCTTCGATTAGATGTCGAGTAGAAACATGGATCTTGATCAGAGCGTTCGTTCCTGAATGATTCAGGTACGCGCAGACACAGGAAATACGCCCAGTCATGCAGTGCTCCTCTTCGTACAGAGATCGAGTAGGGATAGGAAGCTCCCGCCAAAGCAATCCGTGTCATACGTGCAGTGCACCAGAGGTGCCAAGAGCGAGCTCTCCTTCGATGCTACATCATTTCGAAAGGCCTCTCGTGAGCTCCGTATGTACCGCCAATAACAGAAAAAAAGCTGAGGTGTGCTTGCGTTCGCCTAGGAGACTCGGGTTTGCGGGCCACGTACATGCTCCTGATACAGCTTCCGGATCGCGGCACGAACGCGCTGACTCGTATCGTTGGCGCGCGTTCTGGATGCGAGACTTCGGAATTGCTCCGAGGATGTTCGCGACGCAATGGTCTTGCCTGTTTGCATGAGTCCTGCGAAGCCTCGACCCAAGGCTTGCCAACCGGCACGGGCCAGTTCCATGGAACGACCTTCTCGACGCATCTCTGGGTCGTCTCGGCTGATTCGCAGCATGGGCGCATCCCAGAGGCCACTCGACTCAAAATTGGGGCAGGGTTCCGAGTCGGAGTCCTCGGCATCGCTCTGCCGAATAACTTGCGGCGCTTGTTTTTGTGGTTGTTGTGGCTGGTGTTGACGTCGCATAGGGCTACTCGCTGTAAGGCGTTGAGCAGCTTCTGCTGCCTGTAAAGCAAAACGGGCGATTCCTGCTGGTGGCATCATGACGTGCACCGAAGGCGCAGCGGTTCGCACCAGTTGCTGGATGATGCAAATCAACACGTTGCGCTCAGCAAAGGAGCGCGCTGCCAGCACCAAATATATATGATGCGTGAGGTCCGCAACGAGCAGCAGTGGTCCTGATGCAGGCACGAACACATCAGAGCTGGTATACAGCGCTCGATAGGGGAAACGCAACAGGCAAGGTCCGGCCACGTCCGCTCCAGTGGACACCGATAATGATCGCTGGCAGCTGTTTTCCGCAGAATCTCGTGATTCACGCTCGGGTTCCTGAGGATACAGACAGATATCATCCGAGCGGAGAACCATTAGATATGTCTCGTTGTCCTTCAACGTTGTCGATTGCTGGTCGCCGAGCTGATGGTAGACGCAGCGCACTCGGCATTGTGGCAGTTGGAACAAGCGCTGGAGCAGGAGCCCCTCTTTGCTCGAAGCGGAGATCGTCACCGGCCTTGTCTGCACCTCAAATTGGTCTATGGTTTCCCCAGTTCGGGGGCTGCACACGATCCACCGTGCAATGAGGGCGTGCGAGAGGTCCTCCCCGCTGCATGTGTAGACCCTGCCGTTGGCGCCGGGTATGGGATCCGCACGATTAGATGAGTCTGGGGCTGAATCGCAATGTCCAGCGCGGAGCCACTGGACTTGAGCGCGCCCCGCTTTGAGCCAGGCTTTCGTAACCAGCGAAGCGCCAACGTGACATTGTCCTTCAATGCGAACATTCATGCCCTTCTGGCGAGCAACCTGCCATGCCACTGCCAGACGCGCTCTGAGCTTTCTCGCCTGGACCGCGCGATAGAGCGCTTGGAAACGCTCCGCCACTACCACAGCGGGCATCGGTTTGGTCGACGTGGCGAACGAACGATCCCTACGACCCCGGAATCTCTCGAAGCGAACTGCAGAAGCATCCACGAGCGTTCGCCAGCGATACCGAAGCCACAGGCACTCCACGAAGCGAACAGCGCTGTGATAGAGTTGGACGCATCGCATGGCGGCCCGCTTCTTTGCATCGAATTCCGCGGCAAATCGCGAGCGCTCTGCTTCACAGGAAAACTGTAGCACCAAACCGAGGAACGGAGTCTCGAGAACCAGAATCGGTGACCCGGATGCCTTTTTTTCATCTTCTAATTCAGTGCTGGCCCCGATAAAGTCCTCGTGCAGGCTCCCTGGCCCAGCTTGGTCCGAAATGAGCTGACAGACGCTCAGCGGCAGCGTGCGAAGGCGGCCATCGGCGTCGCGGCCGGAATCGAACTGGCCCCAGTCAAGAGCCGGGGTAATCACAGGCATCGCTAGAATGATGGAATCTACACCCTCCATGACCAAAAGAGAGGTGTCCCAGATGGCTACAAGGCAGATTCTCCACAAAGTCGACGGCCATAGCGACCTTTGTACGTGCGATCCGGCGTCTCCGCCGTCGACGTCCTTGGAGCCAACGCGGAGCGCCTGGAACAGGGGCGGTGGCACACTGCGTCCCTCAAGTGGTTCAAGACGCAATACGCGTACCTTGTAGAGAATGCACATACCAACTTGTTGCTCTTTGAGGCTGCATTTGCTCCATAAGTCACGAAAACGCTCGAACAGCGACAGTTTTGTGGTTCGCTTCGGAGCGAGTTCGCCCTCTGGCTGAGACGGTGGCTCGTCTGTCTTGTGCAAAAGAGCCTTCGGATACCAACGCACACCTTTTCTAAGAGTCATATGCAGCAGCTTCTCCGAGATTGGTGACCTTGTCTGCGCACTCTCTGACTGAAGCACCCGGGCTCTCGTCGTACCGTCGGAGGGCAATAGATCCTGCTGAGCAGCATTCGTGCTCCGTGCGACCGCCTCACCCATGATCCAGTACTCGTCAACGAATGAGCTGACACGGACAAACTATTCGCTAACGAATCGTTTAGAATGAGATTTTCGGCAACGCGTTGTAGGCCTCGGGGGCGTGTCGCAGCGATGAACGCGATTCGAATCATCGAAGGGAAAATGGATCGCGCGCAATTTCCCGCGTTTTTTCCGCAGCGGCACGTGAGGCTTCCGTGTGGATACTGCCGAAGCAGTGCATCTGTGATGGTATGCTTTGCGGAACTACATGCGGTTCTAAGCTGGTACATGGCGATATCACGAATCCGTATCTCTGAGGTAACACCTGTTGTGTCGTTTTCATGCGCACTCCATACGAGTCCAGAAGAGGCACAGGATTCATCCAGGCAACGTCGGTTATGCTGGTTTAACTGCGCGCTCACTGGTGCGTTCTATCACGAGATGGGCTGGACTCGGCGATCCACTGTATACGCGGTGCGTATCCCGTGCGAGAACTGTCTGCGGGCGTGATTGCAGCAGCGCCATCGGGTGATTGCTCCGGCATCTCCAGCTTCGTATCGGTCGAGATGCTCACGAGCTGTCGCTTCCAGTGATGTGGCAATGCCGCTCTGTCTCTGTGGCGCATCCACACCAGCGCTGTGGGCGCCATGGCGGACCATCGCCTCAGACTCGACGCGTAACAGAACGTACAAAACGACGAGCACATTCAAGGTTAAATATGGCTAATGGGACTTGGACGTAGCGTACAGCATGACGGACGCTATTTCGATGACCAATATGCATCACGCAATCTGGGATCCACGGTCCACGTAAACGCTCTGTTGAACAGAAAATCAGAGAACGCTGATCTGCGTCAACGTTCTGTCGAGAGGAAACCCTTGCGTTCGCGATCTGGGTGTCGCTCGCCTGGGAGCGCTCCTTTCGACGAGACAACGTGTGTTGCGTTGCTTTGAAAATGTGGGTCGCGAACTTCTGGCAGTGGGTGTGCCAGTCAGCACCCAGAGCAGACGGTAGGCGGCAATCGTTCACCCAGCTCGAAGACGTGGCGACAGCGCTTACGCGACGTGACCGGACACCGCGGGTGCTGGTTATCCTTGGAGCTGGCGTATCGACTGCAGCGGGAATCCCGGATTTCCGCTCACCGACCACGGGTCTATACGCTCGTTTGGAAACAAAGGGACAGCTGGACGCTTCTCGTGTTTTCGATATTGACTATTTTCGGACACAGCCGCAGGCGTTTTATTCACTAGCACACGAGCTCTTGCGGGAGACCGGCGGCTGTTTACAGCCCACTCGAGCACACTGGTTCGTGCGATGCCTCGCAGAACGTGGTTATCTGGTGCGATGTTATACGCAGAACGTTGATGGCCTCGAGCGTTTGGCTGGCATCCCAGAATCGTTGCTTGTTGAGGCGCACGGCACGATGCAACGGGCACACTGCACAGCTCCCGGTTGTGGTGCCGCTTATGATGCGAAGCTGCTTCTACGCCAGGTTGTTTCGGGAGAGGCTGTAGCAGCCCCTCCGCGTTGCTCGCGTTGCCAGGCTGGTTATGTCAAACCGGCCATTATTTTCTTCGGGGAGAAGCTGCCGTGGCGTGTATTTCGATCCCTCATGACAGACCTGTGGCGCTGCAACCTGTGCCTAATTATGGGAACATCTCTCACGGTCGCACCTGTTCGATGGATCCCGGAACAGCTCCCGAAGCGAACACCGCGTATATTGTTGAACCGCTCGCCTTCGGGTTCTATCGGAAGACGTCCACTGGATTTGTGGATCGCCGATGATGCGCAACATTCAGTGGAGCGCCTCGTGGATCTTTGCGGTTGGCGAGAACAGATGGACACCCTCGCTGCATCTCCTGCATCGCTGTCTGATTTGCTGCCAGTGCGTTTCGGTGAGCGCTCTTGAAATTATAGACAAACTGTATACCAGCGGGTGTGTCGGCTACGCGTTGCCGGAGGTATGGTCTCCACGGGGACACGACAGCTACCGCCGTTGCTGCTGCTGCTGCTGATGATCGTGATGCTGTCCTGAACGATGCTGAAACAAGCCGCATTCCGTGGAATCGGGTTCAGGTTGCTGAACAGAGAAAAGCGACGGGATCCGTCCGCGGAGATGGAAGACACCACCAATGTTGCGTGCTGCACGTGACGCATGCTTCGTAACAGATATAGGAGGTTTTTATCACATCTCCTGTACAAAAAGCTGCGCTCCATTCTTGCAGGGTACTACATGGACGAGAATCCGAGCGATAGCAATCGCTGCTCCTGTCTCATAGGCGACTCTCAAAGCGAACATGAACAGATCGGCGACGGCGATGGATGTACGCTCCGCACCCGTAGGCCGACGCAGTGCCATCAACAACGCTCAAGCGCTGCTTGTGTTTCGGCAAGACGCCGACTGGGTTGTCATGAAATCATGGACGTTGTGTTCGTGGCGACTTGTGTGGACAACTTCGTCGAAAAGGGACCGGGAAGCTCTCGAAGTCGTTCCGCAATGATCCGCTCAGAATCCGAATCCTGCTTGTTGATGGTCGCAACGGGAACAAAGATCAGATCTGAAAGTTCTTCTGATGATAGCTCGGTTAAAGGACGACTGAAGATCTGTCTCAAATTCGGTTCCATCAGGCTCGCCGTATTCTGCAGGACAGGCGTTCCGGGCTGCAACGAACTGAACCCGATCGAGCGACCCAATACATCAGAAGCCACTCGTTTCATACCAAGTAGCGTGCCTGCCACGTCGGTGCGGTCACAAACGCTACCTCGAAGCAAAAGATGCAGGCCGCGATGGTCCATGCAGAAAAAACTCGGATCCGGCTGGAGCATTTCACCCGAAAGATGAATGAATGAGAACAGCAGCCCAACTTGTTTCGTGCGAAGGTGTTCTTCCAAAGAAACTATCCACTGGTCGTTGCTGCTCCAGACACCTACAGGTCCGCGCGCATGTTGTGTGATGAAGACAAAAAAATTGTATGCTAAATATCGGCTGTTCGTGCGCAAAATCGTGAGGCCTTGCATGCAAAGACTGTTCAACGAACTACGGATTTCGGAGACGATACGCACGTTCGGAAGCCTATCGACACGTTTTTCTCGAACGCGTGCAGCGACCTGGCCATCGCGAATAACCAACAGGTAGTCTATGCTGTCCGAGAGCCGTATACTTGCAAGCAAGTGCTCGATATTTTCCCACTCAACCGACGAATTGGGCGTATCCCAGATCACCAAAACGAGCTTCTTATCGCCGATCAGGGGCGAGGCGACTCGTGGAGGTTCAATTGGATGCACCTGACCATCATGCTGAAAGTGGTAGTACCTATGAATATCTGGAAGCTCCGGTGCATCCGGATGATCCATCCACTCTGAGTACAGTAGCACGTACGGGTAGCTCATCATCCATTGTGTTTTCATGAATAGTGTCTCATAGGGGTGAAGATCGACGCCATCGACCGCTCCGTGGCGACTAGGGAACACGTTACGGTTGCAGGTTACCAGCTCATTGGATGCGTTCCATATTCGCTGGTATTTGGTCATGAGCGTGTCCACAGAGAGACCGGCTTGGAAAAGGGCTCGCGTCAAGCCAAATTCACCGTATAGTATAGCGTCCCTTTTGCTAGGGTACGATCGGAAGACACCTGCTCGTCGAGCGGCCAGCATGCCCTCTGCGCTCAACGCGAAAGCAAAACCTTCAAGCCGCGCCCCTGGGCCACTAGCATCCTGTTTTGGCAGACAGACGAGCGAGGCTCCAACAGCTGCTACATTTCCTCGCATGAGGCTGTCAAACGCAGCAGTCCATGGCCGATCACGAAAGAATTTGGGCAGGAACGGACCCCGCACAGAAGCGTTGATGCAGTAGAGGCGCTTCAGACGATGCAGCTGTCCCTGAATCTCAAGCTGGTTCAGTAGGTGTCCGTGTGCACCAAAATCATAGCCGTAGTTTTCTCTTCTTAGTACGTGCACGTTTGGCCGCTTGGCGTCAGCGGACTCACAGGGTGTGCAAGTCCCACCGTTTACTATGATGAAAAAGAGACTCTTCGGGTCAGCATAGACTCCATGTCGAAGGAAGAACTCCAGGTTCCGAAGTTCATGTGGCGAGCTTTCTCGGTACGCGTACGAAATGATCCTCAAGTCCTGATGATCATCCAAAAGGTTTCCAATTTTATAGGAGGGACACCACCGCACACAGAGTAGGGCCAGTCCCAGAAGAGGCAGTCCCAGCCAAACGTACCACCTGCGCACAGGACGCAGAAACCTCGTACGTGATTGCTGCCGAGTATCAAGCCTCACGGGTGAAACTTCTCGTCCATACCGTCTTATACTATGCAAAGAATTTTTTCTAGGATCGTGATTCATAAACAGGAACAAAAGTGCCGAGAACCCTTTGTAAGACCCGTGAGGAGGCCCCAGCCACGCACGAACCCGGGTGGCGTTGGAGCGCGCGACCGCTGCCGAGAATCCCGCGCTTGAGCCGCCACGCCCCGCTGGAGTGTCCACGTACGGGTGATCCGCCTGCTGTTCGTACTGCGTACATTGATGCTGCCTCCTAATGCAGGATATCTCAAACAGATGATCCGTGATGCTGCAATTGTCAGTTGTCGAGCATACGTATTATGAATCAAGGTGCGAGTATCTTCGATGAGGACTTTTGTTGCCCAGTACCGCAATTGTTGTTCGCCAGGCATACGTATCATGAATCGAGGTGCGAGTATCTTCGATGAGGACTATTGTTGTTGCAAAATGCTACAATCGTTAGTGGTTCCGTATTCGTTTTATGAATCAAGGGACAGATGGATTCGGCACAGCCGTATGTTCAGGGATTGATCGATCGTCTCGGTACGCGATTGCCATGGTTTGGGTTGTGATTCCATTCCAGAGCGATTAGGTTCAGAAACAGGGCTACTTTGAAGTGTCTGGAGTCACACGTGTGCGTATCCATCCACGCTGGGACACGTACGCAGCGCACGAAGCCATGAACGCTTGCGTTTCCCAGAATATTGCCATGATCCTCTACTCGACCGTGCAGAATCACCATACGTATTTCGCCCCTGGGAAGAGAGGCTCCATCTGCGCACGCAACGTCGCATTGTTTTCCCCGAGATACTCCAGCCACACACGTGTGCTGACTGCATCGATTGAAAGCGCTCCGCTATCGCAACGATGCAGTTAGATTCAGCGTCTACATCCATGAATCCTCATTCCTGCAATCAATGGGTGCGAATGTGTTTGACTAGTGACAGAAGAACCGCGGATGTGCATCGACCTTGAACCAGGTTGCATCGCGAGATCCTGCATCTTGCTGTTGACCTGCACTCAGGGCGCTACCGTGTCCGGCCGTTTGCACTCGAGATATTCCCATTCAGATAATAACGACTAGGAAGACTTGACATCCGTGCGTATGGATTCCCCTACATGCTTCACTGCTTGTTCAGCGGGCTTCTGCTTCCGGAAATCAAACATGCCCATCAGCAGCAGACCCGACAGGTACGGCAGCGAGGGCATTCAAAGCCAGAAAAACAGACCCGATGAATGCCACTCAATCATGCCGTATTCCTGGTGGCAATCATCTATGTTTGTTTTCTCTGGCGTTCATGATCCTGTCAGCAGTACACGTCGACGCGTAATCCGCGTTTCCCGCAACGCTCTGCACGTACGTAACGAACAGGCGACCAGCACTGCGCATCGATCGCATCACGCCGCTCGGAATCGAGGCACCAGTCGCTGGCAGTGTAGGCATGGTGCGTTGAACCGGTGATCTCGCGAATGCGCAACACTTATGGCTATTTCGGGAAGTGTTGATGCTTATGATTCGAATGCCCTCGGCGACGATGTTTCAGGTCGTACGAAATGCTTTGGCGTGTGCGAACGAGCGCCCTGCTTGCCATCGACGTGACTATGCGGATTTTCCACCATATTTGCTGCTTTTTCGATGGATACATACAGCTGATTCGAGATGCTCTACTGCGTGTATCTCCAGATGACGCGGCAACCGCTCCCAGGTCGGTGCACAGGCCTGTGCGTCGCTCGCAATGCGAAGCTCGGATGCAATGCTTCCATGAGCACTGGTTTCCAGCGTATGTATATATCAGGACTCCGCGGAGCACCGGCTCGGCGTCGCAGAGCATGGAAGCATCCGTTGTGCGAGCATCATGCGCAGCCTTGCAATTGCTCCGACAGTGGTGCCCCCAGACTGCATCGAAATTTGTGGAGAACGAGCAATACTGCGCACCAGCAGGCATCCGAAACGAGCACATCTCGTGTTGCTGCGGAATATTCGCCAGGTACCTGAAATGGGCGCTCGTTTCTCATTGGATCAAGATACAGCCAAACATACCAGCAAACGTCATGAGCTTCGAACATCCCAGCGAGCGGGACCTGCCCCAGGAATCCCGGGTCGAGGCTTTGCACCCACGCGCGCCTGCCTGCCTGCCTGCCAGGATACCGGCACCGGGAGCCGCATCGTTTCACTGGATGCAACGCTGGCCGACGAGCTCGACGAACGAACCTCGGGTGCAATAACAGTCGTGGGCTCCATAAAATCGCTTTCGTGGGACTTTCTGGGTTTCATTGGCCTAAGAAACCAGTTCTATGAGAAGTAACGCGCTACCGTTCGCTAACTCGCTTTCTTTCCCGCCAGCTCGGCAGACACTGAGCTCGGCTGACTGGGCAGCTTCATCGTGGCGGGCGCTCGCGTTCCAGCCAGTGCGCATGGTTGCCCCGAACGGCAACACAGACCGGCCTCGCAACGTTTTAGGGGGGCCGCTCGCGCCCTGCTGCTTCCAGCCTCGGACAGGGTTCTATCGCGACGGTTACTGTGCAACAGGTCCAGAGGACATCGGGTCCCACACGGTGTGCGCTCGCGTTACGGCGGAGTTTCTGGCTTTCACTGCGTCGCGCGGGAACGACTTGTCGACGCCTGCCCTGCAATTTGGCTTTCCCGGACTTCGACCAGGGGACAAGTGGTGTCTATGCGCATCGCGATGGAAGGAAGCGTATGACGCAGGGGTCGCACCGCCGGTCATCCTCGAGGCTTGTCACGAGAACGCGTTGCGTGTGGTGTCGCTTGCGCTCCTCCGCGAGCACGCAATGGACCAGAGGCACCAGCAGTGACGCTTAGCACTCGATTTCGATGGCGCTCTTCACGAGCGACGAATGAGTCCCGGTAATTGCTTTAGAAACCAGTTAGATGAGGTAACATGTTGTTCAGATGCACTAGCACAATCCACTGTGTACGCATGCAATCAGGCGACGCTCCTGAGCGACACGGAGCGTATCAGAAAGATTCATGCTGGGTGAATACCACGTTTCCATGTCAATAAACGTACGAAATCGTGAAGAATGATATCAAACCACGCACACTGGCGACGAATGGATGTTGTCGGAAGATGCTCTCGAATAGCGTGCCAGAAGCGCCGCGGCGAGAGGCAACCCAGCTCCATGGCGACCCCAAGGATGCCCTGGCTCCGTGTTTGAATCGTATCATCAGCAATCATGACGAGCGGCGTCTCGGATTTGGCATACGCTTCAAGCGCTTCGAGAACGAATTGCTCATGAAAGGGTTGGTGTGCATCGGGCGAATCGACCATCGGGGGTTTTCCGGATACGATTTCGGGATTGTAGTAAAAAGGAGAATCCAGTGCTTCGCGGGGCAGAGGCGGTAATGAGACCGGTGCATGCTGGCTTGGCTCGGGCTCTCCCAGTGTGTCCAGGGCCTGCGCAAACGCATCGCAATCATCGGGCATCTTTGCAATCGAGAACGGGAGCCGCGCCAACGCGAACAGCGTATTCGCAGTATCCTGAACGCTGACGAGCCGAATCGCGCGACACATAGCACGGCGTTGCAGAGCATTCGCTGCTGCGTCAGCATCTGTGCTGGAGCCAAGGCGCTGAACGAGTATCTCCTCTTCGAGACCCTGTAATCGGGTCCCGCCGCAAGGATACGTCACCGCAGTCAGAGAGTGAAGCTCAAGGGATGCAAGGGTCTCCACGAGCGCAGCAGTCCTCAAATTGGCCATATCCTCGAGACGCGTCAGGTGTGTGTCAGAGACGCGAACCCACACAAGTCCACTGCCGGTTTGGTGGAGCGCCTCCCCAAGGAACTGAACGCATTCCCTAACTTGTTTCTGCTGTCGCCAGGTGCGCAGTCGTCCATGCTTGTCCCAGGGCGTTTCGATAAATATGGGCAACAAACGTGTCGGCAACCACGAAGACTGGTCGGGACCTGACGATCTGCCCGCATCGGGGGTACTGGCTCCCTCTCTGGAGAGTGCTAGTGCCTTTTCTATGACTGGATTGTCGTGGAGCCTTAGATTTTCACCTTCTCGAAGCCACACGACCACAGTCTGGTACTGCGAACCGGCAAACGAGGGTGGTACCCCGACGCCGCCCGCGTGCACGGGTCTTCTGGCACCCGCTGTTACGAGGCGCCCTTCTAAACGGCGCTCAAGCTCGCGGAACCCGTAAGCTGCCCAAGACGATGCGAAGAGAAGCTGCGCTAGGCTGTTGATTTTGAGCACGCACCGGCGTCTTCGAATAGGACGGCGCGTGAGCTGCGCTCGCTCCAGCTGAACGCTCTGGCTCACCAGCGAGCATCGCGGGTTGCTAAGTACGAATGCAAACTTCGATCCATCATTCAATACAGACTCAAGTCCGTCAACAGTGAATGACTGCATTTGTTTGGCGCAACGTTCGAGACCACAGTTCAACAACCACGTTTTCAGTGCTAGCAAGCAACTCCTCTGTGCTGCAGGCCACAGCACATCGCCCAGAAATCGTCAGCGCCCGCGAGCGTCGCATCGTAGCCGTCGCTGCCCGAGCGCAAGCTGAACGAAAGCGTAACACCCATGATGTCTCCGCTTCTAAAGTGATCGAGAGTATCAAAGGATCGCGGAGTATCCGGAGCAATGCGATACCCATCATGTCCTTGCCTCGAAAGTGATCGGGGGGTATCAAAGGATCGCGGAGTATCCGGAGCAATGCGATACCCATCATGTCCATGCCTCGAAAGTGATCGAGAGTATCAAAGGATCGCGGAGTATCCGGAGCAATGCGATACCCATCATGTCCATGCGTTTAGGGTACCGAGCATTCCAGAGGGCATTGCATCGCGCGGTGCGAGGTCCACCAGCTAATCGTCGGGGATCCCGACACCGCTACGCCTCAGCGTTTCGTTGCTCAGACACGATCCCTGGTATGCGTATGCACCGCTGTTGAGTACTCCAGGGACTCTTCTTCACTCGGCAAGGGCTTTCTTTGCAAACCCTGGTCGTTCATGGAAGTTTGTACTTCTTACATATAATCTCGAAGCGAAACAGTGAATGTTTTTAGTACATGGGCGGCTCAGGGCGAAAAGTCGCGGGCTGTGTCCCCACGAGGCCCGTGGCTTCGAGCGCTGTTGCCGAGCCAGTTGCCGGAGCCAGTGCGCGACCCTGTGACCGGTATGAGGTTTTGCTGGTTCGCTCCAAGTACGACCCGCGAGTGTGGCTGTTTCCGAAAGGAGGAGTGAAGCGAAAAGAGAGCCCCAAAGAAGCTGCGGTTCGCGAAACGCGCGAGGAAGCCGGTGTCGAGGGTACAGTACTCGCTAAACTTGGCACATGGCGACCTTGGAGCGGGGAACAACATACTATGTTTCTGATGCTCGTGGAACTGGAACGCAGACCCGGTGATCCCCTGTGGCAAGAGTCCAGGGAACGGCCGAGGCGTTGGTTTTCGTTTGCGGACGCAGAGCGGCAACTTGAAGCAACAAGGGGCAAACGGCCAGAGCTCTTGGACATGCTACGAACCGCTCGAAAGGCTCTTGCCGATTATGAAGAGGAGCAAGCTAGAGCGCGCGAGAAAGAGCAGAAGAAACTACTGAAAAGAGAACAGAAGAGACTTGGTAAGCTTGTCGAGGCAGCATTAGCAGATACTTGCGATGATCCAGGCTGCACGTCGACGTGACTCGGGTAGCGAGGTTTCCAATCAGCCTGGTCCACATGGGTGAGCTGCAAACAATTGATCTGACGCAGGTCCATCTTTCTGGTATTGAAATTGGTGTTTGCGGGCAACGATGTTCTAGCTTCGACACCAAGACAGCGACTGCCGCCGCCGCCGCCACCACCACATCAGCGAGCACTCAAGTTGCATGGCATGCGGCTGCCGAGTCGCAGCTTTCGCGTTTGTCGATGCAAACACCGGCTGCGACCCTCGCTTCGCAGTGCTGCTCGCGGTCGCAGCGATGCTCCCGGGAGAAGCGGACTGGAGTCGCCACCCGCGCTTTCCACGACAACCTCGGAGAGCCGTCTGTCTCAGAGCAATTGGTGCATACGCTACAAACACACACACACACTTATCAGAATAAAATGGCCCTCTGAAGTGCTCGCTCTGCGCCAGCGTTTCGAGTTTGTTCTGGCCTAGTTTAATACGTGCGGACTCGACATTCGAAGCGCAGCTGTGAGCGCCATGGTTTTCATACGGAGTCTTGGGATGCTCAGTGGAGTTTTCGGAGAAGCTCCTTCGACTCGGAGCCGCTGGAATTTATCAAGTCACCTTGCTCAAGATGATTCACGACGTCGTCGAACAAGGCATCGTAAAATAACCGATATGATCATCCAATTCATACGTACAAGCATTCGAGCTTCTACGTTTCTTACGTCTACCATGCTAAGATCATGCATTCTTTAAGTTCTCGATATCTCTTTGCCAAGTCAACTCGTGTGTGCAGCAATTGGATTCTCTGGATGGACCAATGGAAAACTGAGCGTCGTCTCTTGACGATTGATTCACGTGCTCATGTCGAAAGTTCAAGGATTCGTTCATGCCCATGAATAATTTCCCTTTGAAAGGCGAATCTTTTTCTCTGTGTGGCTATCGACGCAACGCCTTTTAACGGCAGCGGCATGATGCGCCTCACTTCTATGATCCTAGAGGCTCGCATCTCGCCTGTTAGAATGGTGCATGGTTTTGGACTCGGACTTGAGCCGTTGTAACGATCGGTTCCATGAGAGGGTGTTGCAGCGATTTGCTTGAAGGGACCGTAGACGAATGGAAATTTGTCTCTTTTTTCTTCAGCTTGGATTTGTCTACCGGCACTTGTTTCATCATGGACGACATCGCGTTCCGCAAATCCTTCATCGAATAGTGCATCGTTCGCTTGCGTGTGCAGCAGACTGGAAACGAGACGAGCGAATCGCCCAGAAGAAGCCCGTGAGCGTGGGATGCGGTACATGGCGCGGAAAAGGAGGAGCGCATGACGGTGGGTCTTTCAGTGCCCGTCAAGCGCATGTGCCGAGCGATGGTGCAGGCGCTCACGTACCACAGTGCAGCCTCTGGATGAGGAAGTGCGGTGAACAAACCGAAATACCTGACCACATTCAAATGGCACGGCTGCAAAGCGCACACTGAATCTTTACATAAAAACGATGAACCTGGCGAGCGATGCGTCAGTCGCAACTACGATCTGTGCCTGACCTGCATCGACAAGCGCTGCAAACAGCGTCATCAAGAATGTACCGTTTCCGTCAACATCATTCGTTTACCGACCAATGAGCCAGGGGGAAATAAGAGACAAGTGTATTGGAAGCGAAAAAAAGAGAGAAAATAAGGAAGCAGTCGCAGAAATATCCAGCAATGGTCGGTGATCATAACAGTTCAAAAAAAGAACAGTTGCGTGTATGCCTATGTTCGAGGACCTGTTCCGGTTTATTCGAATATGAATGTATCTACCAGCATGAATCTCTGTCGAGACTGCCAGGTATCATCTGCGATAACGTCCCCACTGTCGAGTACTCGAACCTATACACAGAATATTCTTGAACTTGTGGTGTACGACGAGAGAAACCCGTCCCCGGGTTAAGGATATCGAGATCGACGTCAAACGCTGCCGTTGTTGCGCTGCGAAGATGCCGCTCCGACGATGACGACACCGCCGCCGGCGCTTCGCCCCGAAGCGACAGATACGTTCTTTGTCTCGCACTTGAGCAACGGCGTTTTCCTGCTGCAGTGCTCAGACACCGTGAACAGCATGTTTGTCTTCGCAACAACAAGCGCTCATCGTAGGACGTATCAACCACTTCCTACAGGTTTTCACGGGAGCTTCCTTTGGACCCGGAACTGCGTTTTCACGACAGCACCTTTACGGCTGGCTAGCCAGCAGCTACGCCCCGATCTCTTACGTATTCGGGCTAGTGCTGCAGCGCCGTCGAGTCCAGCTCCGTCTCCAGCACCGGATGCGAGCCAGGATAACCAGGAGCGTCCTGATTCGACCGCGTTTGTCGACCAGAGAATTCCAGTCAGCATCCTGACTGGTTTTCTGGGATCCGGGAAGTCGACGCTTCTCAACCGCATCCTGGCAAACCAGCAAGGCAAACGATACGCGGTTATTGAAAACGAGTTTGGTGAGGTCGGTATCGACGATGAGCTCGTGAAAAGCCATATCCTCTTAGAGGGCGGAGATGAAATCTTCGAAATGAATAACGGTTGTCTCTGCTGCACAGTTCGGAGCGACCTTGTTCGGATTCTGCGTCGTTTGTTGACCCGGAGTACAAAGTACGATGGAATTCTCATCGAGACGACGGGAATGGCGGACCCCACGCCCGTCGTCCAGACGTTCTTTCTGGACGAAACGCTTGCCGACTTTCTGCGCCTGGACGGCGTCATCACCGTCGTGGACGGCAAGCATCTGGCAATGCATCTGGATCCAAGACATGGGGTACGACGGGAAACTGTCGAGCAAATCGCCTTTGCGGATCGTTTGCTCTTGAACAAAATCGACCTGGTGACGCCGGCTCAACTCCGAGAAGCCGAAGAAACGCTGCGCGCACTGAATAGGACGGCCCCAATCATCCGCTGCGTCCGCGCAGAGGTACCCATTGACGAACTCCTTAACATGCGAGCCTTTGATCTGGAAAGAATTACCGAGCGAGATCCCTTTTTCCTGGCAATGGAAAAGACATCTTCTGAGGACGACCATGATCACCATGATCACCATGATCACCATGATGATCACGGAGAGGCAGCACCAGTGAACGGTCATGCTTCGCATGTCCACGACCATACAATTCGCTCCGTTGGTATCTGTGAACCTGGCGACCTCGACGTGGACCGTTTGAACGAATGGCTCGGTGGGTTTCTCAGCGAGCGCGGCGAGGATATCTTTCGAATGAAAGGGATTTTAAGCATCGCTGGAACGGATCGGCGGTTCATATTCCAGGGCGTCCACATGCTCTTCGAGAGTATGGCCTCGGAACCCTGGGGAACGGATCCTCGAATCAATCGATTGGTCTTCATTGGACGCAATTTGGATCGGCAAGCCATTCAAGAGGCGTTTCGGGCCTGTCTCGTTCCTCCAAGCTGAGCGATCGGATCAAGTTACCTGTCTGCGTATACCAGGTAGGCTGACAGGCTGCGCGTCTCCGAGCTGGATTTGTGATCACTTGGCGAACGTTTCGCGCTTGACAGTGGCATCACGAGTCCGCGAGACGGGTTATCGGCTGGAGACTTACTCGGGTCCATGCTTGTCTGTTCCGAGAGCTCGCCGCTGGATTCAGCATCACACACCGTTGAGAACGTTGCTAGAGCGTAGCAAGAAACCAACGTCGCATGCAGCATCACCCAGGGGTCGATCCACCATCACCACCATCACCACCTCTTTTGCGCTCCAAGAACGGAGAAGCATGCTTCAGCATTTGTTGTTTCAGAGACCTCATCTAAAACAAGATGCCCGTATGGATCTTGTCGTGCATCCAGTGACCTTGGCCTTCCATCGAGCCGACACACAGATGAACCGCACAGTGTCACGTAGGGTCTGTCGTCGACAGCGCCCTGCGATTCACTGCGAAGGTTGCGCATTGCCCAGACAGTTGAATGGAGTGTCCAGTGATCGCCAGGATTCACGCTGGATTCTGGATCCAGCACCAGGGCATCAGGTGGTGCAACATTCGATAGGGTTCTCGCACTGCTGCCGCTTGTGCTCTGCGGTATCCGTCTCTAGGATGCGCTGAAACTGCCCGCGGCTCGTTGAATGCTCGTATTGCGTCGCCAGCTTCACAGGCACGGCGCTTATCGCTGGTCGCTTCTTTTGCTCCAGGCTGTATCGGTTTGCATTGCAGTCGCAGCGGGAAACGCTACACCCGATGCGTTCTCATTCGCCATCAAGCAGCATGGGCTCGTCATTCGCAGTGTCCTTTGCACCTGATTCAGAACTACCTCCGAATTTGATCTCCGCGATTGGGTGCATCTCAGACGAGTTAGGACTCGGCGCCTCGCTTTGACTCGAAACTCGTGGGCAGCGTCCACTGCTGGACACTGACGCGGCGACGTGTTCGGGCAGCTGCCGGTGGGCATCGTCGAAGCCGGAAACTGCAGTATCGGATCGTAAACCGAATCCCAGTGCATCCGGTGCTGAAGCAATGTTGAGCTCCTCTACACCTGCAGCGATCCGAGCGTTGCCTGTGGTAGTTCTTTCGGACAGCTGGGCAGAGGTTTTGCCAGTTTCAGCTATATCAACGTCGCCACCAACGGTAGACGACACCGACGACGAGAGACTCTGCTCGCGTCTTGCAGGGCCACCGACGCCACTGGGCTGTTCCAGCATATCTCGGTGTCGTTTTTGTGATGTATACGCAACATCCGCGGTCATAACGCTTTCTGCTGCACGTGCCTGCGGGTTATCGTCCATGGGTGTTGCTTCCGATGACGCTTGTTCGTCGGCTGTCTCGCGCTCAGAGCCGTTTTCTTCGGGTTTCGTCGTTTCCTCCTCAGTTATGTGCACCCAGGCGTAACAGCGCACGTTACCGATTGTCACCCACTCTTTCCGCCAACGACGAAGCTCACCGTAACGAGCTGCTCGCTCAACTTCCCGCATGAGGCGACGTGTCTCCCCGCGGGTTCCGAGGCTTGCCTGGGGCCGAACCACGGTAGAACTCATGGTGGACGTATCTGCGTCGAAGGATGCGGTCTGTAAAGCTTTCCACGAGTACACGCTTGCTACTCCTGAAGCAAGTGTTCCTACCTTTCCACCTCTGGAACGTGCCTGGAATATACCCAGGAAGAGAGGTCCGGTTCGCGCCGTCGTCGAACGTCAACGGGAGGCGTCCATGCTTGCGAGGTTGTCTCACCGGGCGTCTGCACCTGCTGCAACTCGATATCCTTTCAACTTGACTGCGTTTTTATCTGGGGAATGAGTCGGCAGAGATCGAATAAAAGAGCTCGGAAAAGACGTGAACGCGGTCCGGAGTTGGACGTGATCCACAAAGAACTCCGCGAACGGGGCCCGTTTGCCGCAGAGACGGAAGCAGACTGGGACCTACCCGGGCTCGGTCAGTTTCGCTGCGTCGTCTGTAGTCGTTACTTTATTAGCAGGAATGCTCTTGATGAGCACTCGGTCTCGAAACCACACAAACGAAGAGTGAAGCTTCTGGGACTCGAGGCACCCTACACCGTGGGGGAAGCGCGCTGGGCTGCCGGCCTCGGTCCAGCTCCGTTTTAGACGGGCGTCATCTGGCGATTCTGCGTCGCAAGGAACGCGTGCGGGAGCGTCAAGCACAAGCAAACTGTTTTACTTGAGTCGAGCGCTGCTTCAGACGCGGGGGCACTGCTTTCCCGGAAGTTTACTATTGCACGGAGCGCGCTTGGCGACTGGTGGTTGAAGCGAGGCAAGCGGAGTGCGAGCTCCGCTTACGTTCTGTAGCGCTCGGATGCACGCATAAGAAAAGCACATTTTGCCTTGACTTGTTGCACGCAAACTATGGGCATCGTATGCACGCTTTTCCTATGGGGTCGTCCGGGTCGCCGCACAACTCCGCGTCTACATCTTGTCCGGGGACCGCGGCCTCGCACAAAAGCGTGCGCTGCCAACCGAGCGACGGTTACCAGCGCACCATGCCTTCGGTGGAGCCGTACACCTCTGGGTCAGGAAAGTGAGCGACTCCTTAGTTTGCTGGCCAATGACCACGACAGCTGCAGCCGAGTGGCGGCGAATACGAACGTCCGTTGCGAATGAGCCTCGTCTGTCGTCTGGGTACCGCCTTCCATGGTGCGCTGGTTACGAGCCCCCCTATGCCAAGGGCGTAGAGCGCGTCCTGCAATCTCGAACTCGGGGCCGGCTTTTCTTCGGGATACCTGCGCGTGAAGTTGCATGGTATGGCACGGGCTTAACGAGCGCCCAGTTTGGGTCCCAGACGCACACGCTGGCTTGTCCGTTGTGCTTTATGGTTCAGAATCGATGCATCGAACTGCGTTTCTCCGGTACGCGCATGCTAGCGCTGCACCATGCAAGCGACTTTGGGTCTTCGTTAGACGCAAGCACCATGGACGAGCCCTGGACTCAAGGTCCTTCATAGCGCACAAGCTTTATCGATTCGAGGAGCCACAGACTATGGAGCACATCGTCGCCCTTGTACGAATACCATACGACTTTGCGACACCTCGAAGCGCGTCGGGTCGACGCCTAGAATGGCTGGTGTGAGCGTATCCTGCGCTTGTACCGCCGCAGCGCCTCGGCACATTCGATACCGGCACCAGGCGAGAGGGAGTGATCTCCTTTGAGCAGGTTCAGTTTGCATACTGTTCGTTTCAAGGGGTCCGCGGAGCCTACGCAATGCACACGGTCTCACGGACGCGTCATGGGCATTGTCAAACGCCAAGTTTACGTACGCTAATGAAGTTCAGAGCGCAAGCACTCTTGCGGGCAAACGCAGGTATCCAGCATAAAGCAGCCGTTCCTTTGACTGGCGCACGCTGGTGCCGTAAACCGTGACATCCATCTTGTCGAGCTATTCGTGGACGTTCTACTAGCCTACAGGTGCTGTCCTAGGATTTGAGCGGTTCGCACCTAATCCTTTACCTGCCCGGGCAACAATCGCCAGCGAAAAAGCCTGGCAGCCGCTGCTCCCAGACCAAGCCACGTCTAAGAAACGTTCTCGTAGACCCAGCCCAGGTCACACGGCACATAGTGCACCAGTTCTTCAGGTTTGAACCAGAGTGCGATCTCCCTTTTCGCACTCTCCACGCTATCTGAGGCGTGAATGACGTTTCGCCCTACGTCGTTGCAAAAGTCGCCACGGATCGTCCCAGGTGCAGACTCCTTCGGGTTGGTTGCACCGACGATCGCCCTACCCAGCGCCGCAGCAGCTTTACCTTTCCAAACCATTGCAATAACCGGACCGCTGAGCATGTACTGCTTCAGCCCTGGATAAAATGGTTTATTCACCAGTTCCGCGTAGTGTTGATCGATCAGGGCCTCGCTGGTGTTCACCATTTTGATCGCAACAAGCGTTAGTCCACGGTTCTCAAAACGCGCTATGATGGGTGCCACCAAACGTCGTTGTACGCCATCTGGCTTGATCATGATGAAAGTCGTCTCCTCCATGGGTAGAAACAGCACGAATCCAAAACACAGACACACACACAAACAGACTTGAAAGTCTGGGCGGCGTGCTCGACGGTCTATGGAGGCGTCGCATCGCCGTGCAGGCGCTCAGCACCTGCACAGCGACGATGGACGACTTTCCTGAGAATGCAGCCTGAGCCAAATACCCTGGTACCTTGAAGCAGCGCTGCCTGCTGGGGCACGCGATACGATGCGGACTTGAGTGCGCTGACGTGTTGCAGTCGCTATCAACTGGAGTATCGAGTGCCCCGCTGTGGGGTTGCGGGACTTGATCTATCAGGGGATGCTGCAGCGCCCGCTTGTGTCCGCGCACAAGACTGGTCCACAGGATCGTTCACGGGCGATGGAACGGCGTATGCCTGGTGTGGCCGCAGAGTAGCGCCTCGGATGCTGTACGCATGCACGTTCGGTAGCCTGCAGAAGCGCTGGACTCTGTGCAGAGCCTGCTGGCGTGCAAGTACGAGAACGTGAGGCTCGTTCACGTCTGTTTTTCTCGCAGACACAAAACAGAAGGAATGCACCTTGTTGATTGGAGAACGCTCGCTGAGAAACTTGATGCAGTCATTGGTAGCTTACGAAGAACGGCCTTGTTTCTAGAGGTCAGTCATTCTCCGGTCAACTGGCGGACGAAGAGCGCTCCTCGTCGGTCCTATGCTGGACGTAGAGCACCTGGCATACGAGGTATCAAGCTCTCGCTAGACGCCTGTGTTTTCTTCAATGTGTTACAATCCATATGTTCTCTAAGCTGCAGTACCAAAGACGCTACGGGATGTAATGTCTCTGTGCTGTTCATCTGACTGGTGATGAAGCGATGCGCATAGGCAACGAAAAACGTACGTCTCTAGAGGAAAACCTCGTGCACTGAAGAGCAGTTGGATCGATTTCGCTCTGAAACGTGAACGCGCATGATAGGATGGATGAACGCGATCTCGTCTCACTCGATGAGACTTGATTCGGCAGGGATGGTAGAGCTGGATATGGGTATCCGGGGCGCTCCAAAACTATGATCGTAGCGAGAGAAAACAAGCGTGCATTCCGAAAACACCAGCGCTAGCGGCGATATAATTTTGTGTCGTTTTCCGGGAATCGCGAAATCGACAGCGTGGTTGAACACTCCATGCTTCGTCGGAGTCATCTTGGATGGCTTCTGTTTCCGGTATGCTTCTGGGCGGGTTTCGGACACTGTCGCTTTTGATCGCGCAAAAGCAGTCGAGGTGTGCGCAACCGAATCTGGTATCGAGCTGCTCTTCGTACCAGCGTATTCTTCCTTATTGTCTCGCGTGGAAGGCGGCTCCTCTGTTGTGGAATGGTATTGTTACGCTTACAGATCAATAGACGAGTCGTTCGCTTCCATGACACCGAAGCGAAAAGAGCGTAGTTCGACGAGACATTGCCTATAGCGGTACTGGCGCATCTCGTCAAGCAAGCGGTTGGTACGGGTTCCGGAAGCAGGGCCACTGACTGTCCACATTCCTCTGCAATGTTTCCAATCCATTGCTCTAGCGACGATCCAGTTGATGCTCGGTGCAGGAGATGGAACGTGGTTTCATCCAAGGGTCAGAGGTCTGCACACACGCCTTTTCAGAATACCTTGCCGCTTCGCTGCTTCATACCGGCGATCGGAACAGCTACTGTGCAGTTGCCGAACGTACCGAACAAACCTCAAAGGCATGCGCGGGTCAATATCGATCGCTTCAAGAGGCACAGCATGCGGTCGTCGTGCCCAGACGTTACGGACCCCTGAAAGCAAGGGACTGATGGACGACATCCTTTGTGTGACTATGAGTACAGAAGAGCGCGATGTGGTTGCAAGCACCAAAGCGATTTCCGAACGAGAGCAAGTGTCGCTGCACGTCGTCCAAGCGGATTGAGTTCCCATCGGGCTGAGACCGACGACCGTTGTACGTCATCGCTGGTTGAAACCTGGTGATGCGTATCTTCCTTGCATCCTGCACTATGAATCTGTGTTCCTGAACAAAGCCCTCGAGTGCGAAGCAGACGTCCGCACCGTATCCAAGCGGATTCAGCCTCCAGGAGCGCTTCGTGTGTTTGGTCCCTCAAATTCATGACATGGTCGATTATATCACCGTAGATACATATGGACTGGACTGTATGGGCACCACAGCGAGCCACAAATGTCTCTACGAGCAGCTGTAACGCATTCGACAAACTTTTCCGAAGAGCATCCCCTGAACGTGTCCAAGGGATATCTCAGTTTACCTAGAGGTAATGGAAAAGTTTCCAGGGACCATCTCGATCGATACAATATCAGTCTTCGTGGGCTTGATAAAACCTATGCCAGAGTCGACCAATACGACTCATTTTCACCTGTTCAAGGTCTATGAAGAGACAGCGTTCGTCATGGGCATGGATCCAAGCTCCCGAGACGTCATTGCCGTCATCGTCCATCTGGGTCACGACGAGGGAGTCAGCATGATCGACGGCTGGATATTACCAGCGGACCCGGCTAACATGGACGCAGGTCAACACCTTCATCGACGCTCTGAATACCGTATCGAATAGAGGAAGTTTCTTCGAACGCTTCATCCGTAGATGACACGAGCGTTGAAACGGCTGATGCGGACGATTGTTGACACGAGTCTGTGTGGCTGCGTTCCGGTCGACGAGTGCATCGATTCTCTGGAGGCAAGATACGTGCATTCTCCAACTTTTTCAAGGAACTCTAGATAGAAATGATCAACAAGTCGCGTTGTATTGTGTCAGTCTGTGCAACGTGACATGATTCAGCGCGCAGTCGCAGCACTCCTGGCCCATCGACGCGAGCGATGACGACAAGTGCAGGGGTCGATGCTGCGCGACACCCTTCGACGACTCGATAAAAAGACCACAACACACCACGGGTACGAGTGTGCGCGCTTTGACTGGTAAGGAAGAAGAGCGTGAAACAGAGACGCATGCTCGAGACGGTCTCGAGTGGGGTAACGGAACAGCTGCCATCAGTGCAGTGCAAAGTCACAGTCTCGCTATGATGTTCGTGTACCAGTGAAAATGCGGGCAAGCGCTATCTGAACCGAGACTTGAACACCTGCATCAATATCCGGATATGTCTCGTGTTTCCGGAGCGTTCAGCGAAGATGCATCGAGCCAGGTTTCGAACAAATCGTCTCGTACTCCGCGGAGGCACTCGGCTGAAACGCTACAGACTTTTGATGAAGACATCATTGGCAAACGCACATGCCACGAGAAGCCTAGCATAGGGTACGACACGAATGGCGTACCAGTCAGCAATGCAGCAGGCCTAGATTCCACTATAAATCGCACCAAGTACGCATGTGGTGGATAATTGCTAGGCAATTACGAAATGACATCATTCGTTGTTCCTGTGTGTTTATCCCCGACACGCCAGTGCTCAGGCAAGTTGCTCTGATGGCCAAGAAACGAAAAGAGAGGCATTTTCGTCATCGAATGCAAACGGATCCGCGATCCTGCCGATCCTTCACTCCTTGATGCACTGGCGTCCAGGAATGGGCCTGCTCGTCACCAAGCCACTTGCGGGCGACACCGTGCACTAATCTGCATACGAAGACGACGAGAGATCAGGCTGGTCTTGGCTTGAGAATGCAGACCCCGGCTCCATCACTGCGAGCGACAGATTTTCATGGATTGCTGCATGGTTTTGCACTTGCCAAAGCATCCCCGATAGCTCGATTATAATCGGTTCCCGGGAGCGTGTCCATTGTGCTGTACGAGAGCTCCTGGTGCCAGCGGAGCAGCGATGTCTGGTGGTGCGTTCCAGGCGCAAACAACGAAGCGCCGGGACATCATCCACATTCTCCGCGCGTAGTGTCGTCCGCTCGACCTACGCAATGCGTTATCGCATGACAACAACACGCTTCCGATGAAGCGTCGTGCGAAAAGATGAAGAACGCAGCATGCGCTTCATTTTATGATGCGCACCAGTGCAGCGCCGAAAGCAGGCCCTTGCGCCTCAGCGTAAGCTCGTCAAGCTGAACGACGCATGTTCCAGATAACAAGGGCGCGTACTACTCACCGGCTTATGTGCTCAACGAGTATCGTTCGGATGGCGCCAGAAAAAAGCGCTTCACACGTGCTCGTGGCAGATCCTGCAGTATCTCGTTTCGAACGAGTACCGACCGTGCCCGCTTCAATTCATGACATCAGTCTGTAGACGGAGGCTCAATGCTCAGGACGACGTTGCCGGTTCCCGGGTCCAGAGCGCCGACCCGCACCACTGCCGGTCTGCATGCCTCGGAGTATGCCTCCGTTTCATGAGGACAAGACGCCAACATGCGCTGGTCGCTAACGAGAGCGTCTTACCCTTGGTACTGGGCAGAAGCGTTCATGCATGCATCGTGGACATGGAAGCCTGGTTACCAATCGCTCAGGCTCCACATCGATTTGCTCGCAACACTGGCAGGGTATCGGACGGCGAACGCGTTCGGACGCTTGGTCGTGTGCTCCTCGCCCTGATCGACTCGGTTCTGCATCGCCTGAGGCATGACGATCAGCGTGGCTTCGATACCGACGTTCGCCTCGCGATGCGTACGACATGACGCTTGGGGAGCGTTGCTCGTGCAGGGCGGCGGCGGCGGCGGCGGCCATGGTCCACTGGGTAATCTTCACGGGCTCCAGGTCGGCAACGCTGGCGATGCGTCCGTCGCAGCGTGAGCTCCAGTCCAGGGCGGTCACCTCCCCGGTGCAGGCTATGCGAACGAACCTATCGTCTCGATCGGGCGACGCATCGCTGCCAGCGACTTGCGCTGGAAGTTCCCAGTGTGCTGCGGGCAGGTTCCCCAGATCCGCAACAATAAGGTCGCAACCGGACCCAAAGGCAACGTACGCACCATCGGGACTTGGGCGCACCCGAGTATAATGAGACCACAGCGGTGCCTGAATGCTCTGTACAACTCCATTCGAGAGACGAGCATTTCCGAGCTGCAACGGGTCCAGAATGAAGACTGTGCCACGTTCGGGTGCACCTGGACGCAGTGTGGCCACCGCAAGGCGCCGACAGCTGTGCTGCAGGTGCGCATGTGCGATGCCGTTACCTGGGGCAAGCTGCACCGTTGTCACCGGTTTCGCGAGGCGTCTGTGTGCTCTGAGCGAGCCACCTTCGAATTCAGGGCTAAGCAACGGACACGTCGACCATGTTTGACGCAAATCCCACACCTTCAGCAATCCATCCGTTGCACCTGCCGATAACAGCGCACTGGGATCAGGTCCAAGCCAGACAACGCTTGCGATCGCTCGATCAGGTGAGGGTGCCAGGAGATCAGCCCGGGAAGCTACGCCCCGCTCCACGAGTCGACGAGCCGCAGGGTTCCGAAAATGCCCCAGCTGTACAGCGCGCACAGGAAGGAGCGCGTTACGTGTCTTATTATCTCCGGAAAGCGCCGTACTGGAGCTCGACGCAAGTCGCCTGCAGCTGCGCAGATCGTAGACGAAGATGTTCCCGTCTCGTCCACAGGTGCTGATGATGCGACCTCCATCCTCCGGGAGCGGAGCAATGCTTCGCACCGCGCCGTGGTGTCCGCACAGCCGTGCAACGCGTACCGGTGGCGAAGGCGCCTCGCTTCCTCCGTAATCCTGAAAATAACGCCAGTCTCGATTCCAGCCTCGCTGACGATTCTTATGACCTAATGCGCTGCACGTGGAGACGTCCACGATATCGACAACACCTGAGGCGTAAGCTGCAGCCAGCCCGGATGCGTTGGTCGTCGCCCCCGGTAGCCAAGCGACGTCAAACACTGCCCGGTTGCTCTCGCAACTATTCCAGAAAGCAACCAGGTTCTCAGATTCCACGTACAGAGCTCGCTCTCGGGACACTCCAATAGGACCGTTTTCTTCCGCTGCGATCTGCACGGTACGGTCTACGTCGATCAGCCGCACGCGACCGCCCTGGTCGCCAACGGCAACAACCTCGGTGCCCGGGTGATAGGCAAGCGCGTACGCCAGCGTTGCATCAGTTGCCTGCTGCGCGCTGTCACTGCTGACAGCCCGCTCAGCAGCGCTCTGCAGCGGCAAATTCCGGAGCCAGCGAACTCTACGCCGCTCCCGCACAGCACGCGCTTCAGCATCCAGTGGCTCGCTTGTGGCGGCACTGCGTCCACAGAGACACTGGTCGAGCAGGCGAGCCCACCCGACTTGCTCCATGTAGTCAGCAAAGAGGACCGACCCCTGCCGTTGCAGCTGATGCCTCCACGGTCGCCGTGCTTCGTACGCCTCGTCCCGATCAGGCCACGTGTGAGCAGTAGCGTCCAGTTCAGCGAGCTCGAGTCCCTGTGTAGGTAGCAGGTAGCCGCTGCCAGCGACATATCGGCAGAGGGAACGTGCACGCTTTCGCCGTAGCGTTTGCGTCACCTGTGCAGCATCGAGTGCTCTACAGTTCCGTTCTAGATCGGACACCAAACGCACGATAGACTTGGACATTTCCGGTTTCATCGACTGAATAGACGCTGAAAACACCCCCGAGTGGCGAGGCGTACAGCGCGCCGCGTCACGCCGTTGCCGCTGCGTCGTTCGCGCCATTTCGGCAAAGCGTCCACGCAAGTACCGCTTTCTTTCCCTCGGTGAAAGACGTGCTCGAGACGCTCTGTTTTGTGGTGCAAACCAGGAGCTCAGACTGGAAACAAGGAGTAACGGGGGCTTCATGCAAGACGCTATGGTTACTGGGAGAGGTTTTGCTCGAGAAAGTGCCCCGGGGGAGCCCAACGCCCTGTCTGAGGGCACTGCGTTCGCCCGAGGCTCGACGTGCACCAGACACGCTGAGCGTTTATGCTGCGGACGCGAATGCCGGCGCGGGCGAGCTACTAGGCATCGTCGGAAGTGCGGGCAGATTGGTATCCCTCGACGGATGCGGACTATTGCGTCCGGGAAGGTTGCGACCAAGTTGAGGTGCATCGAAGCGAAGCTGGAGCGTGTATATGCTATTGTGCAGTCCCTAAAGACGCTCTTTTTGAGGAAGCAGCGCGAAGATCCGCTCTACAGCGCAGCGTCTCGCGGATGCCAGCGGCAGTATCGTCGTTCAGTCGCCTGCTCAGAACAGCACTCGATAACCTGCACGGACTCACCTGGCAGTGGTACGCGTGGCGACTCCGCTGCGGCAGCGACGGATGCAGCGGTGCCACAATGTCGTCGGTCTGAGGCGGACCCAGTACGCCACAGCACTGAAGAGGAAGAGGAACGTTTGACTCTGGAGTACGCAGCACGGCCGTTCGGATGCACCGGCCGTTACCGGCGACATGTGCATCCCTTGAAGGCAACGTATGAAAGTGAGTATCGAGTACCCGGGGTGACGGCATGCTCCCTGCCAGATGCGGACGCTTTGTGCTGCGACAAAATAGATTCTGTGCAATTCGGCGAGATGAATGGAGAATGTCTACGAGAATTTACCGCACACGGTGATGACGTCTCGAAGCACACGCCCCTTCCATCGCTCCGAGCCGCAGCGCCAAGCAGTACATGGTTTACGGTGGCTCCGATGGCAGATAGTTCGCCGAGAGCGACTCCTGATCCTCCATCTGCGTCTGCAGGCTCCAGATCATGCTTGGAGCATGATGCACAAGCTGAGCGCCAGCTCTGCGCTACTGCTTATCAGACGCCAGCTAGATTAGGGACTGCGAATACGAGAGCAATCGGAATTCGTCAACCCCAAATGCATTTCACTGAACTGGGCGGGGAGCGCGTGCCCAGGGCGATCCCAGCAGAGGACCAGCCGCAGCCTGCTGACGTTGGCAGACCGGACGCACAGCTCACGAAGCGTGAACTTGCTCAGCAGCAAACAACTTACCAACGCGCCGAAGCTGCACCTACCACGTCACCGAACGCCCGCAAGTCCGCTGACGAAGATTCCACTTGTCGATGCCCGTCGTGCAAAGCGTTCTTTACGACACTTGCTGGGAGTTATCCCCCAGATATGCAGAGAGAGATTCAGCGCTGCTCCAGACGGGCACGCAAGATAACAACGACGAAAGGTCCGCGCACACCGCCCACGCCCAAGTTCTGGCGTCAGATCGAGTTCAGCTCCTCGGAAGAGTCGCCGACGCGCCTTTGACGTGCACCGACCCGTGGTGAACGTTCAGCGCCTCCGTAACGCGTCTGCGAGCTCCGAGATCTTCCTCTTGGCCCTGGTCTGGGTACCAAGGCGTCTCTTCGCAAACTTGAGTGCCCTTTTGTCTTTGCCGATCCGTAATAGCTCCATGATTCGTCGCTCGTAGGGCGCGAACCCAACAACCTCCCTGATGAGCGCCCGCACAAACTGCGTCCTCTTTGACAGTTGACCCTTTCGCTGTGCAGGCCGCACTGGGAGCACCCGTTTCGTCACTTGGCGCCCCTTCTGTTTGCCAACAGCGACCCCTTCCGACACAAGAGACATGTTCCACAGCAACCAAGGCACCAGCGCTGAGGAGTATCCATCCCGACGAAGACGCTGTGGTAGCGAGCGAGTGCGCCGCGACGTCGCCGCCGCTCCGTGTCACGTGACGCCTGCATGCGTGACACGCCTTACGGCGGTGGACGCGTTCCAGCCTGTCACATCAATTGTGTTCCACTTTTAGGTGCATGGCATTACATGCTTTTTTTCCGAGGGTTATACGGGATTTGTTCAAATCGGGTGCATTTGAAGAAATAAAAATCCAAGGGAAACGTATCGACGTGCAAGTCGGGGATCCTGGAGGCGCGGTGTCGCTGGCTGGTGGAAAAAACGGAAAAAATGCACTTCTCGCCAACCAGTAAGAGAAGAATTAGAAGAAGAATAGGAGGGCGTATAAGCGGGAAAAGGTGTTTTACCCGACGGAACGGTGCCGAGACCCCAGGGACACAGACGTCACGAACTCTATGCGATGATCGGCTCTGGTTCAACTCATCAATGCAAGGATTCCTCGAACTCGTGCCTTGTGCGCTATCTCCTACTATGTCAGGTTTCCGCGCTTTTCCATCGCCGAGGCACCCTGCTAGTTTGTCTCCATCTCCACACTCTGAGGCGTGCACTCCAGCTCATCCCTTAAAATGTTTTTTAAAAAGAACGCGCTTCTTTATGCCCTTAGGTGAGGACCTTCTGGGATCGAGAAAGACCTGCGCAAGAAAGACACGATGTGCCCCGGCGTGTCGCCGTGTGCCGAAGGTCTCAGCGATTCACCCAGTGGCGGGATCGTTGCGTTTCCCGATAGCAGAAACGCTCCCTCGATGACGATGAACCTCGCAGCGTGCGGAGGAGCCAAAAGCGGCTCTACTCCGATAGAATCGGGAAGGCCTTGAACGCAACAGGAATAGTGAAATGCCACGTTGTCGAAAAGAAGGATGTCGCCAGACATCAGGGGAAGCAGCAAGTCTCATCGACTGAAAAAATGGATCGACGTCCCTGTGCTTTATACGGATCGCTGAGTTCCACGGACGCTGTCGTTGCAATTTCGGTAGAAGATGGCCGTGAGTGTACTAGGACTTTGCGATTGTATCCCAGTGTTCTCAGGGCCACAGGAACAAGCCTTTCAGAAGCCGAGACGCCCGTCCCGTCTAGTATAATCGTGTTTGCTTCCCCCAAGGTAACGAAGGGGTCGATTTCTACCATGGACCGCAAGCTCACTTTGAAAATATCGGTTTTTGGCGCGCAACGCATATAGCGCTCTCTTTCAGTATTCCTCGACCACCTCAGTAATGCGGTACTTCTGACCTCAGGGGGAAATATGCATTCTTGCTTAGATTCTTCAGCAAAGAATATACACCTATCCTACAGGCAATGCGACTACGATCTACGTGGTTCTTTGCATAGCGATTTCGATCCTCGATTACACTGTGCAGCGGGAGTGCAACACCAGAGAGGTTGTCAGAGTGGAAAGACCACCTTATTCGCGTGTCTCCATTGCCTGTTTCACGCTGCGACCTTGCCCTGTGCAAATGCTTCCATAAACTGTTTCACGCTTCAGTATTCCCGAGTACAACTACCATGATTGGCCTCTTTGCTGGGTAGGCTTGTCCGGGGGCCTCGCACTGTCGCGGTTTCCGAGAGGCACCCGCGCCCGCGCGCACAGAAACGTACCCGTCTCTTATCGACACGTTTCGCTTGCGAGGTGCTGCAGCGCTTTCTTGGAACAGGAAACTCAACCGCGCTTTGCCCGGAGACCTGAACCAGAGTGCACCAGACAGATGCTTTGATGCCCAGGGACACACAACAATCACGCTTCTCGACGGGCTTGCGCGTTACAGACCTTGACGATTTTCTCCCGAGCTCTACGGCGTGCGTCCTGCCGCTCCAGGGTGGGCTACCACCTCCCGGCTCTGTTGCCGCACCAGTTTACTCGCACAACGCTCACGATGCGAACGGCGAGACGAACACATCGGTTGCTCGAGTGACGCTATCCGACTGTCTGTCCTGCAGCGGTTGCATTACCTCCGCAGAAACCGTTCTCTTGGCAACGCACTCGGTGGACAACTTTGTGACGGCCTGCAGCCAGAGCGCGGACGCGTTTGGTGCTGTCGTTGTCGCACCGGCAGTTGTGGCTTCGCTGGCATCGGTGTGGAAGCTAACCGAAATCGAGTCTGTACTTGAGAGGATCCAAACTATCTTTGACAAGTTCGGCGCCTTCGCCGTCGTTCTGAATAGCGTTGGGCGTTGCCTCTCGGTTCTGGAGACCTGCGCTCAAGCTGTCGAGCGGCTGCAACCTGACCAGAACGATGGTTCAGGAGCACAGCAACCGCTTTTTGCAAGTGCTTGTCCAGGATGGACATTCTATGTAGAGAAAACACAACCCCATTTGGTATCGTGTTTGGCGACCGCAAAGTCACCACAAGCGATGATGCAGCTCTTGGTCCGTCATGAACTCGGGGAGCATGCCTGGACTGTAAGCATCGCACCATGTTATGACAAGAAGCTGGAGAGTCAGCGAGATGCAAAGGACTCGGAGCACGTTTTCGTGCTGACGGCGACAGAGGTGCTCGAGCTGGCGGAGCGCGCCCCGCCGCATATGCCGAACGATGCTCGACGCCAGCTTCGTATATCGCAACAGGTGTCGGCTTTGACAAAGTTTCGAGGCGCGTGGTGGGCTACTTTTGGAGGCCTCTCCGGGGGTTACGCCGTCGAAGTATTTCGCTATGTTGCGCAGTACGTGTTCAAGCACAGGGTGAGCGACGCCGTGCTCGAACCAGCCGCTGTCCGCGAAAGAAACCCCGACCTACGGCAGCTGCTGCTCTACCAGCATCGGAGCTCGGGAGATTTCGTCGTGAATTTCCGGCCAGTCATCGCAGACGACGACCTGCAATTGAGGTACTCGGTAGCAACTGCGTACGGCTTTCGAAACATCCAGAACATCGTTCGCCAATATAAGCATACCGGCCGGTGTAACTGGAATTTTGTGGAAGTCATGGCGTGTCCGGGTGGTTGTGGCAACGGTAACGGCCTTTGGGTCGTTCAGGATACACCAACATCGACACCGGTGTCGGCGGAGAGCGTGGCACCAGTTGCTAACCGCGTATTCGCCCAGCGCACCCGTCAGGAGCGAATCCAGGAAATGGAACGCTCGCTACAACGTCTGCCTTGTTATCACGTAGACGAGCTGCCGCAGTTGCGAGCAGTATGGGCTACTCTACGAGAAGCAGAGCCTCAGTCGCTGCGATTCGAGTTCTGTGGATTCAATGATCGCCAGCAACAAGAGGCGACTTACCGACAGCAGGACGGCGACATAAAGTCCCAGGTCACTGTCTCCGAGAGACATCGACTGGTGCATCAGTGGTGACGACGTTTCTGTGACAAGTTCTGCGAATGAGCCTCCGGTCGAAATCCGATCGCGACGCAGTACGCTGGACCTCATTGCTGGAGTGCTTGTTGGTTACAAGCTCCAGACGATACGAGTGCTTTCCGTATGCTAAAGGCGCTCAGGGTGAATAGGTGATCTTGCGGATTGTGCGATTTGCGGCACGTCCAGTTTATGTGTATCTGATGTTCGCAGCGGGCTGGATTTACCTGAGGTACGCGTTCCCATGGACACGGATCTGTCAAGCCAGCACGCTGCCTAATATCGTAATTCGCAGAATACCCAACCGCAGCTGCTGCATCATTTCCGGACGTGAATCGATAGGACCCGCTTCGACGCCGAGCGCTTCGCAAGGATGCTTGAGTCGCTCCCAGCGAATGCGTATTCATTACGTTGATTCCATGCCTATCAGAAGAGTTCAGGGATCTGTTCTGGGTTCGTCCGGGCGCAAATGCAAAACATTTCCACCAGCGATTCTCCGACAGTAGCCGGACCATCGACGTAGACGAATGGCTGCATCGAAATCCGTCCAAGAGCTTTCGTCGGATTCACTGCCGCGATCCCGTCATCCATGCTGGGCACTGGACGTGCACCAGGTGCCTGACGCGGTACCAGCATGACCGCGTCCATGCAAATCGCTAGGAAACCGGCATTACGTCGCATGCAACGGAGCCGCCTGAACCTCGTGTCCAAGCGGCCACAGCACCCGTGCATACAGTCGATGCAACGTGCTGAGCAGGAGCGTCAGCGCTCGCTGTTCTTCGCTTGGTGTCGACGGTTCCTGGAGACCCAACACACGTGCCGCAATGCTCCGCTGTGTCTCCGGATCCAAGAGGGCAAATAATCCACACAAGTGCCCGTTGACAACATGGCGTGTCGGTTCGATCCTTCCTTGAAAGCGCAGCACGGACGCGTGCAGCAGGTTCCGGGTATGCGTTGCATCCATTGTGTGCCCGGGTGCACAGCATTTCGCCCAGAACAAGTGCAGCTCTCGTTCGAGGCGCTGCACAATATCCCATTCGGCTCGCGTTCGAAAAGGAATCAACATCCCGAATCCTCCACTCACGGTACCGTAGAGGATTGCTTCCGCTTCTGTCCATGATCGGGGTGCGGATGCTGGGGTTGCATCTGGATCGGTGGCGGCTCCGTAGCCGAAAACATGGAGACTCGTCACCACGCTACCGACATGGACCGAGCATTCGGGCATGAGACGCGCCACAAAAGAACGCACTGACTCGGGACTGGCTCCGTACCGCTCAGCCAGACGCCCGTAACTGGGATCACCCTCAATCGCTGCACTGGACTCAACCGGCAGACGCAGCACCGCGATGGAGCCGAACTTGTCAGCGGCAACAACGGTATCTGCATCGAGTAGCTGGAGCCGATGGATCCAGCGCCGCTGCATGTCCTCAGCCACTAGAACAAGTCGATTCTCTTGTACATAGTACTTGAATAAACTAATGCCGTGATGTAAACTGGCGACGAAAATACGACACAGTGCTTCGTGAGCGGTCAGTGCGACGATAGGAGAGGCAAGTGCGCGCTTACTCACGGTCAACGGGCGCCAGCCGCAACGCGTGTGCGTATAGAGTGCCAGACGATTGCCGTGGGCAACCACGAGGTGCCGCCCAACCCTAGATAGGTCACCAATGGATTCGGGAAACGATAAGCGCTCAGTCAGGACGAGTTTCCAGGGCGCATCGCTCGCTGCCTGCCGCTCCACCAGATACGTCAGGAGGAACGCCCGCGCTACATCGCCGCTTTCCGGCGCGGTTTCCGCTTCAGCAGCTGGGGGTGCAACGGCAACCAGCAGGGCAACAGGCATTCGACCGGCAGCGTGAAGCTGCTGTTCGTTCTTTGTATCTGACGATGGTAATGATAATGACGGTAAATCGACGCTGATCATACTGGTGACGCGTATACCGCCCCAGGCGGGTGCACCGGCGATACGCAAACCTCCGTCAAGCCGCAAATGCTGCCAGAAAGCATGCGACTCCATGTCGCTCGATGACAAGTGCTGCGACGCTACCCGTTCTGATCCGGGGACCTGTACCAGCTGCAACTGAACCTGGGGTCCGCGTTCGCCTTCTGTACTTATCGCAATGGCGGCAAGTTCATTGGGAAAGATCCAGCAGAGTTTGCGGACAACCTTCCGTGACACAGTGGTTCCTGATGCAGCAGCATCTGCTGGCTGCGGCTTCGACACTGGGCGAATGGTGAGCAGGTTAGAGCCCGAGTCGTCGGCGGCAAAGCTGAGAAACTGGAGCGTGCGACCCTGTTCGCTGAGCGCTGCGATCGCTGTTGCCGCTGGAAACACCGCAACAGCCTCTGAGTGCGTCTCGGGATCCACGGTGGAGCACATCTGCGGCAGGGGAAAACTGGCGGCATCGAGTAGCTGCCCAGCGTGAATGGGGTACGGATGCGTCCATAACGACGACGACGACGACGACGACGAGAGTGGTATCAACCAGGAACTCGAGCCCAACACCAGCAACGCTTCTGTGCCGAGCGCTGGTGGCACCAGCACGCGACGCAGGCGCAGACCGGCTGCCGCTCCGAGGTGATACCTGTGCAGACGTGGTGTGCCTCGCTCTGTTGTCATCTGGAGCTCGGCCACATCTACCGCCTCAACGCGCAGCAAGGTACCGTCTTCGAGGCCTGCCCAGAGGTCGACAAGCGACGCTGTGCCTGCGGTGTGCACTGCAGCTATCCCGGTTGGCAGCTGCGGCAGAAGCACGCTGTACAGGCACTGCACGGGAGCGTGCGTCGCTCGCTCCGGCACCTGACAGATGCGCAGCACTGGAGATGCACCCGCTTCGACGTAAACCAAATACGAGGACCATGATGGATTATCCAGCGGCACCAGGCAGCAGGCCACAGCACGACTCGTTGGCGACGGTGGTATTCGTGGAGGAGCTTCGGTGGGCGCATTAGCCGCCGCAGCGCTTTGTAAAGCACTCCGGGGCCCGAATCCGAGCTCCATGGCCGGCGGAGAAGCGTTACCTCTGACTTTGGATTGCTTGTCAGAATCCGAATCGGTGTTGGAAGCTACCAGGTAGACCAGTTGACCGTCGGCGAGGAGCAGCAGCACTTGGGATAGAGTGCTATCGGCCGCTACAATGGGCTGCTGCGTGCTGGCGGTGTACACGTCGACCACAGAGGCGCTTCTTGAGTCCGAGGACGCCGCACCGATCAAGCGCACCCCATGGCTGTGAACCTGAACCCAGCAGCAAGCGCTACGCGACCAGTCACTGCAGAGCAGTGCTGCATGAACGGTGCTCGTGTTGTGCTCGAAACCGAGCGTGTGTTCCTCGTGAAGCGCCAGGGACTGGAAGCGAAACACTCGCGTCTGCTGGGTAAACGAGAGCACCAGGAGAGCAACAGTTACGGTATCGGAGACTGATTCAGGCGGCAACGTTGCAGCCGGTTCCGTGGTAGAACGCTGGAGCAGCGGCGGCAGGGCGAAGACCCGCTGTGCTCGACCGTCCACCGGTGACTGTGCCAGTGCTACTGTATCCCGCATTGGTACGAAGATACGGAGGGGGGTTTCATTGGGATCAGCGGTGGCTGACGCTCCCAGTAACTGCCAGGTCGGCAGGCAGCCAGTTTGTGCTGCTTCAGCTTGGCAGCAGCGATCCGTCCGCAACAGCAAACTCGTGATCACCGGATGGTGACCAGGTATCGTATCGACAATGCTCAGCGTGTTGTTGCTGTTGCTCATGGCGTCGTCAAGGCCCGCCAGGTGCTCCGTTCTGGACGCAGAGGTGCCGTCGCTGCTCGTATCCGGCAGCGCGGATGCGACCGGAAGCGAGTCGCGCTTCCCAGCTTGCAGCTGCGGCCTATCGAGGAGCACAACGGCATGATCCCCTTGCTCCAGGGTCACAAAGACCGCGGCTGCTGCAATGTCATCACCGCCCAGGAAACAGAGAGCGCTAACGGGTGCGTGGAAGCGCCCCAACATCCGCACGGAAAGTGCTTCGCTTTGGATGCCGTCCTCGACGGGCCTGAGCACAATCGTCAACCGGAATAGATAGCCATCTTCGTCGCCAAGGAGCACGCAAAGCTGTTCCCTTGAGCAAGCTGCCTCCCAGAGCGCGGCTGCTGTTATGAGAACGCTCCCCGAAGGTTCCCCGTTTGCCTGGAGGTGTGCGCTGTCGAACAAGGCGTTACGCACCGTGATATCATGAGCGCCGTCTCTCGTCGAGGACCTCCTGGTAAGCAGCGCTCGGTGTGGAAGCTTCGCGAGGCAGGAGAACGTCCCCGCATTTGCCGAAAACCCTGACGATGGCTCTTCATTCGCGTTCGCTTCCGGGGTACCGCGAAAGCACCAGACTTCAACGGTGGAGCGCGATACAATGAGAAGCATTCCGTCAGAGAGCGCATAGATGCCATATGCACTGGGGTCCAGCGGGCTGCTCATCGCCTTGGCGTGTACGGTTTGAGCGTTACGGTCGACCAGCAGGAGCAGCAAGCGACGATCAGGTCCGGGTGCCACTGTTGCTGTCGATAGTGAGCGATCCATGAGCATGACAAACAGCGACTCGTTCTCCGCACGAGACCACGGTAGCGCCACAAGTCCGAAGCATGTGCCTACACCGAGCGCCATTTGATCTTCGGTCGACCACTCGATGGGGGCGGAGAAGCCTCTCGTCGTTCGACCGGGATCCTCATGGCCGTCTTCGTCTGCGTCACCAGATGGAGCACCGTCTCCGAGCCGGGCGTTCGTATCATCGTCATGATCATCATCATCATCATCATCATCACTATCATCGTCATCGTCGTCGTCGTCGTCGTCGTCGTCGTTATCATCAGTGAAATGGGTGCTGGTACCTTCCGTCAGCTTGTCTCGACGCGAGGCACGCCTGTCGCTAGCCGCACGCTGACTGCCGGGGTGCATCGCCCCAGCTTCCACACTCGATACGCTGGAGGCTGCGTCCGCTCCGAGTGGGCGTTTACGGCGTCGAGATGAACGACGGACAGCATTCTCGCGACTCGTCTGCACAGACGTCGCTGATCGAGAAAGTACGGTTCCCGCTGGATTCCGTTTCTTGCCCGAGTATCGATGACCAGCCTTTGATGCAGTCGACGCTTCCGAGGTGTGCTGCGGAAGCGCAAATGCACAGATCGATCCGTCCAACGAAGCCAGTGCACAGGCTTGACTTTGTTCATCGATTGCTAGGAAAGCACCAGGGCGACTCGCTCGTGCTCCCGGTTTGCTGAAGACAGCGCTGCTGACGCATTTCCAGCCAATGTCGTATGTGACATCGGCATCAGCGGCAGCAGCCTGCTCGACGCACCACGGCCTCAATGAAGCACGAATGCTACCCGCGGATACGGCCTCCGAGCCGCACCACCTTAGCAAGCTCAGCGTGCCAGAGTCTGAAACCACAAGCAAGTGATCAGGTCCACTCCAGCTGCGTACCGGAGCAACGTGCCAAATATGCGCGAACGTGACCCCGTTGGAAGCCTCGGCGAAAGCGGCACTCGTCGCCTGAACTCGCTGTAGTTTTCCCAGTTCCGCGTTATAAGCCCAGCACTCAATTGTCGCACCGTAGCTCCCACTCTGGCGGACCAGCACCAAGTCCCGCGTACCAGTCGGTTCCTCTTGCGTGAAATAACCTGAGGTTGCGGCTACCAAGGCGCTTGGCTGCTGCAGATCCAGCGCAAACAGAGCCAGCGGCTCCGCCATGGCACCTCAGCGTCCTATACAACACACGAGATGCACGAGACAGAAGCGCGTGCAGCACGCCTTGAATGGACTAGGGCCAGGAGCTGGCCTCGTTGTCCGCAATTTGCTCCCGATTGACGCTGTTCCGGTACCAGAAGAGGGGTCGTCGCTGCAACCAACCGCTGGAGAAGCGGCACTGCGTTGTCGAAGGTGCCTGCGGCTCGCGCAACGTCGCCTCCAGCGACGCCAGTGCGAAAGCGCGTTGACGGGGCTGGGGCGGCAGGGCCCGAAGCGGCGCTTCCGTCTCTTCACGCTACACAACTCGAGTAGAGTAGCTCGGAACCGTCCAGACTGTGCGGTAAAATAGAGAAATCGAGCTAAACTGAGTTTTGGCTGGAAACACTCTTGCGGGAGAAGGCGTCGGACGTCGAGTCGAGCAGCATGGCGGGGTCCGTTACCGACGATCGCTCACGTGTCCTCGAAGAGAACGGACTCTGGGAGACATTTGAGACGCTAAGGCGCGCTCGTCTACCGAGTTCGTGTCTCGGGCACGTTGCAGATCTCACGGAGGTGTTGGCACTGCCGTTCCGTCCGCACTGTCGAGCCGGCTCACTTCTGGAAGTTGCGCTGCAGCTGGAGGCACACGCTGGTGTACCGCTTGCCGCCTTCGATCCGCAGCTACTGCAGTCGATTCGTCTGAGCGAGTTGCTGCCAGAAGGTTCCCTCTCCGGTGCAGATAAGCCCAGCACTGGCAGTGACACGACGGAGCTGGCTAGTCTTGCGGTTTGGCAACCGGCGTGGCTCGAGGAGCGCCAGCAACCAGAGTATGCACCACTACTGAAAACCAGACGACGGCGACTTCGCCAGCTCGAGCGACATACGCAGGCATAGGGTGGAAACAACGGGCAGTCGCTTGGTGCATCTGCGGACTGTTGCTGGTTCCAGGGGTCGCTGGTTCGTCGCCCTGTCTCCGAATGTATGGAGACGCTGAAGCGCACCACCGCGGGCGCCACCGAACAAGCCTGAGACCCGCTCCCGAGCTCGGTATATTGTGCTATGAACCCGCTTTCCTGTTGTGGCGGATTGATGGTCTTCGCTTTCAGGTGTCGTATGCGAGCAG
>Ga0080006_1204473_pt1 | contig 69478 bp, 65 predicted proteins | sample RS3BMetagenome_FD_69209 | JGI IMG/M metagenome (GOLD analysis project Ga0080006, IMG submission 69209) | Ferric oxide microbial mat and aquatic microbial communities from Rainbow Spring, Yellowstone National Park, USA - RS3B (SPADES... ... | reverse complement strand
CGTGTGCCCCCTCCACCCCCACCGACGCGCGGGTGTGGGGCGACAGGTCGGGCGGCCGGGCGGCCTGCGCCGGAGGGGGGGGCCCCGCCGCCCCGCCGTGAGAGCGCCTTCACCTCGGCGCGGACGTCGTCCCGCCGGCCCACCAGGCTCCGGGCCGCGGCGTCGAGCTCCACCAGGCGGTCGACGTCAGCCGGGTCGACCGCGCGCCGGCCCAACGCCTCCTTGACTGCGTCGGGTTCCTCGCGGACCAGCCGGATATCGATCATGAGCACTTCACGGTAGCGTGGCTTCCCGTGCCTCCCGCGACCGACCGCCTGTCGACCGGCGTCGAATGCGACGGTCTGGTGGTCCGCTACGGAGCGACGATGGCCGTGGACGGGCTGTCGTTCCGGGCCGGGGCCGGCCAGGTGCTGGCCCTGCTCGGGCCCAACGGGGCCGGCAAGACGAGCACCGTCGAGACGCTCGAGGGCTACCGTCGCGCGTCGGGGGGATCGGTGCGCGTGCTCGGCCTCGACCCGGTCGCCGACCACCGGGCGCTGGTGCCCCGGATCGGCGTGATGCTCCAGCGCGGGGGGGTCTATCCGATGCTCGGTCCGTCCCGGGTCCTCCGGCTGTTCGCCGGCTACTACGACGACCCCGACGACCCCGAGCGCCTGGTCGAGCTGGTGGGGCTGGGGGCGGTCCGGCGCACCCCCTGGCGGCGCCTCTCCGGCGGGGAGCAGCAGCGTCTCTCTCTGGCACTGGCCCTGGTCGGCCGGCCCTCGGTCGTCTTCCTCGACGAGCCCACGGCCGGTGTCGATCCGGAGGGACGCCTCGTCGTGCGACAGATCGTGGCCGACCTGCGCGACCGCGGCACCTGCGTGATCCTCACGACGCATGAGCTGTCCGAAGCCGAGCGCCTGGCCGACCGGGTGGTCATCGTCGACCACGGCCGCAAGCTGGCCGAGGGGAGCCCCGCCGCCCTCGCCGCCGACCCCGACGGTGGCTCCGTCCGGTTCTCGACCGACCCGGGCATCGACACCGCCTCGCTGGCCTCCGCCGTCGGGGGCGGGACGGTGGTGGTCGAGGAGTCCCCGGGCACCTACCGGCTCCGTCCTCCGGCGGGGAGTGCGAGCCCGGCGGTGCTGGCCGCCCTCGCCGGCTGGCTGGCCGGTCGGGGACTGGCCGTGGGCGATCTGCGCACCGGTCGGTCGCTGGAGGAGGCGTACCTGGCCATCACCGGCTCCGGAGGGGACGGGGGTGCCCCCGACAGGGATCCTCCGGCGGTGGGCCCGGGCGCCGGGGACGGGGAACCCGAGCGCAGGCCGCGGACCTGATGCGCCCGCTTGCGGCGCAGCTCCGGGCCGAGCTCACCATGATCCTCTCCAACGGGGAGACCCTCCTGTTGACCCTCGGGATCCCCGTGCTGTTCCTCCTGTTCTTCTCCGCCGTCCACGTGCTGCCCACCGGGACCGTCCATCCCGTCGACTTCCTGGTGCCGGGGATCCTGGCCCTGGCCGTGATGTCCACCGCCATGACGGCGCTCGGCATCGGTGCCGGCTTCGAGCGCGGGTACGGCGTGCTCAAGCGCCTCGGAGCCACGCCGCTCGGCCGGCCCCGCCTGCTGGCGGCGAAGATCCTGTCGGTGATCGGCGTCGAGTTGCTGCAGGCCGTGGTGCTGGTGCTGGCCGGGCTCGCCCTCGGCTGGAGTCCCGGACGGGGGGCCGGCGCGCTGGTGGGCGCCGCCGTGGCCGCCATGGTGCTCGGGACCGTCGCCTTCGGAGGCATCGGCCTGCTGCTGGCCGGTTCCCTCAAACCGCTGGTCAACCTGGCTACGGTCAACACGCTCTTCGTGGTGCTCCTGTTGCTCGGCGGGATGTTGATCCCCCTGGCCAAGCTCCCCGGCTGGCTGGCCGCCGTCGCCCGCGTGCTCCCGGCGTCGGCGCTGGCCGACGCGCTCCACGCCTCCCTCGGCCTCGGCGTGGCCGTGTCGACACGGGACTGGACGACCCTCGCGATCTGGGCGGTGGCCGCCCCGGTCGCCGCCGCCCGCTTCTTCCGCTGGGAGTGACCCTTGCCGGCGGACGGACCCGCCGGGGTGCTCGCTAGCCTCGGCGGCGGATCCCGCAGTCCGGTCCCGTCCACCCGGTCCCGTCCCGACCGGTCCCGACCACCCTTGCGGCCGCCCACCCGGAGGAGATCGACCGACCATGAGCACCGCCCCCACCGCGGAGGCGACGACGACTGCGGCCGGGGAGCGGCTCCGGTGGATGGCGCTCATCGTCGTCTGCCTCGGGATGTTCATGAACGCCCTGGACTCGTCGATCGTGAACGTGGCACTCCCCGCCATCCAACACGACCTCCACTTCTCCCAGGCCAACCTCACGTGGGTGGTCGACGCCTACCTGATCACGTTCGGGAGCTTCCTCCTCCTGGCCGGGCGCCTGGGCGACCTGGTCGGCCGCAAGCGCGTGTTCCTCGTCGGCATCGTCGTGTTCACCACCGCCTCGGCCATGTGCGGGCTCGCCCGTAGCCAGGGCATCCTGGTGGCGGGCCGCTTCGTCCAGGGCCTGGGGGGAGCCCTGTCATCGTCGGTGATCATCGCCATCATCGTCACCGAGTTCCCGCGGGCCGACGAGCGGGCCAAGGCGATGAGCGCCTACATCTTCGTCGCCGTCGGCGGCGGTTCCATCGGGCTGCTGGTCGGAGGCATCCTCACCCAGGCGGTCGACTGGCACTGGATCTTCTTCATCAACGTCCCCATCGGCATCGCCACCTTCGTCCTGGGCTGGCGGCTGATCTCCGAAAACGTGGGCCTCGGGGTCAAGGGCGGGGTCGACGTGGCCGGTTCGGTACTGGTCACCGCCGCCCTGATGGCCGGCATCTACGCCATCGTCTCCGCCACCCGCTCCGGGTGGGTGTCCTCGGGCACCGCCCTGTTCGGTGGCCTGGCCGTCGCGCTCCTGGCGGCCTTCGCCGTGCTCGAATCGCGCCTCGCCAACCCGATCATGCCCCTGCGCATCCTCCGGATCCCCACCCTGGTACGGTCCAGCGTGGTCCGCGGCTTCCTCAACACCGGCATGTTCGCCACGTTCTTCCTCGGCGCCCTCTACCTCGAGAACGTCCTCGGCTACAGCCCGATCGCCACCGGGCTCGCCTTCCTGCCGTTGTCCCTGGTGATGGGGATCCTCTCCACCGGCATCACCGCCCGCCTCACCGGTCGCTTCGGCAACAAGCGGGTGCTGGTCCCCGGCATGGTGGCCGCCACCTGCGGACTGGCCCTGCTCACCCAGGCAGGGCCCCACGCGTCGTACGGCACCGAGCTGTTCCCCGCCTACCTGCTCCTCGGACTCGGGGCCGGCACCTCGTTCATGCCCCTGCTGGCGATCGCCATGCGCGACGTGCCCAAGGAGGACGCCGGCCTGGGCTCCGGGGTGGTCAACGTCTCCATGCAGGTGGCCTCGGCGGTGGGACTGGCCATCCTGGGAACGCTGGCCACCGAGCGCACCCGCGCCTTGGCCGGCGCCGGCCGCCCGACGCCGGCCGACCTCACCGGCGGGTACCACCTCGCCTTCCTGGTCGCCACCGCATCGGTCGCCGTCGGCACCCTTGTCGCCATCCTCTTCCTCGATGGTCCGGGCGAGGACCGCCCCGACCCTGCAGCGGTGCTCCGCCTCGAGGCCGAGAACGCCTCGGAGCCCCTGGCGACCTGAGCGGGGTCCTCCGGAGCCCAATATCAGATTTTTTCGTCATAAACAGTTCACCCCACGTTCATTGTGCTGTAACGTCGCCGCAGACCCGGTTTTCTGATTCCGCTGTGGACGTCGCCGGGGCGACACGAAGGGGGACAAGGTGTTCACACTCACTGGCAAACGAGGTCTGGCGACCATGCTGCTCGTCGGCGGGCTGCTCGCAGCAGCCTGCGGATCGAGCAGCTCGTCTTCGACCACCACCACCTCCGGTTCCGGATCAAGCTCGGCCACACCGGCCGTCTCCGCCACCTCGTTCACCAACACCTTCACCGCGATGACGAAGCTGAAGAGCCTGGCTGCCGAAGGCAAGGGCAAGATCGCGGTCATCCTCCCGGACACGGTGAGCTCCGCCCGGTACACCGAGTTCGACGCCCCCTACCTGGCCAAGGCGTTCAACACCGCCGGGCTCAGCCCGTCGGAGTACACCATCCAGAACGCGCAGGGCAGCGACACCACCCAGCTGACCGACGCCCAGTCCGCCATCACCAACGGCGCCAGCGTGCTGGTGGTCGACCCGCTCGACTCCGGGGTCGGCACCTCCATCGAGACCTACGCCAAGGACCACGGTGTCCCGGTCATCGACTACGACCGGCTCACGCTCGGCGGGAGCCGCCAGTACTACGTGAGCTTCAACAACGTGAAGGTCGGGACGCTGATCGGCCAGGGCCTCGTGTCGTGCGTGGCCAACTGGAAGGTCTCCAAGCCCGACGTCATCGTAATGGTGGGCGCACCGACCGACAACAATGCCACCCTGTTCGCCCAGGGCTACGACGCGGTGATCAACCCGCTGTTCGCCTCCGGTGCCTGGGTGAAGGCGGCCGCACCCGCCGGGACCTGGGATCCGCCCACCGCGGAGACCGAGTTCCAGCAGGCCTACACCGCCCATCCCGGGGTCAACGCGGTCCTCACCCCCAATGACGAGAACGCCGCCCCGATCATCACCTACCTGAAGACGCTGAACATCCCGCCGCAGAAGTTCCCGGTCACCGGCCAGGACGCCACCCTGGTGGGGATCCAGAACATCATCTCGGGCTACCAGTGCGGAACGGTCTACAAGCCGATCTACGAGGAGGCACAGGCCGCGGCCGCCCTGGCCCTGTACCTGCGGGCCGGCAAGCCGGCTCCGAGCAGCCTGGTCAACGGCTCCACCATGGACACGGTGGCCAAGGTCGCCGTCCCCTCGGTGCTCCTCACCCCCGAGTGGGTGACGCCCCAGACGGTGCAGTCGACGGTGATCGCGGACAACTTCATCAGCGCCGCCCAGTTGTGCACGGGGAGCTACGCCGCCAACTGCCGCACCTACGGCATCCACTGACCCGGATGCGACGGAACGCCCCGATCTCCGATCGGCCCGCGTGAGCATCGCCACGGACACCAGCACCCCCGGCCTGGCCGGGGGTGCTGGTGGTCCGCTGCTCGGACTGCGCGGCGTCACCAAGACCTTCGGGGCCGTCCAGGCGCTCAACGGGGTCGACCTCGACGTCCCCGCCGGTCAGATCACCGCCCTGGTCGGCGACAACGGGGCCGGCAAGTCCACCCTGATCAAGACGGTCTCCGGCATCTGGGCGCCGAGCGACGGCGTCATCTCGTGGGAGGGACACCCGGTCGAGGTGCACACCCCCCGCGACGCCGACGACCTCGGTATCGCCACCGTCTACCAGGACCTCGCCCTCTGCGACAACTTGGACATCGTCCAGAACATGTTCCTCGGCCACGAGCTCCTCTCCCACCGCCTGCTCGACGAGGCGACGATGGAGAAGACGGCCAAGCAGACCCTGGCCGACCTGTCGGTGACCACCGTCCAGTCGGTCCGCCAGCCGGTGGGGTCCCTCTCGGGCGGCCAACGCCAGTCGGTGGCGGTCGCCCGGGCGGTGATGCGCGACGCCAAGCTGGTCATCATGGACGAGCCGACCGCCGCCCTCGGGGTCTCCCAGACCGCACAGGTGCTCGATCTCATCCACCGGTTGGGCGAGCGGGGGATCGCCGTGCTGGTCATCTCCCACAACCTCACCGACGTCTTCGAGGTGGCCGACCGCATTGCCGTGCTGTACCTCGGCCGGCTGGTCAGCAGCGGCCCGATCGCCGACTACGACACCCAGCGCACCGTCGAGCTGATCACCACCGGGGGGTCGTCCGCCCGGTCGGACGGCAACGGCACCGGCAACGGCACCGGCGACGGCGAGTCGAAGGACTGAACGCATGACCACCCAGCAGACCCCACCGCCCGCCGCCCCGACGGACGGACCCGAGCCCTCCCCGGCCGCCGGGGTGACCCACGACCGGCCCGCAGTCGCACCCGGTGCCGTGTCCCTCGACCTGGCCGCCCAGGCACCCGAGCTCTCCAACTCCGTCGGGGAGTACCTCCGGGCGTGGGTGAAGCGCATCCGCAGCGGCGAGAGCGGCCTTCTGCCCGTGGTGGGCGGCCTCCTCATCCTCGGGATCATCTTCCAGGTCAAGAGCCACTACTTCCTCACCGCAGGGAACCTGACCAACCTGCTCGTGCAGGGCGCCGTGTTCGTGCTGCTGGGCATGGCCGAGATCTGGGTCCTCCTCCTCGGCGAGATCGACCTCTCCATCGGCTACGTCGCCGGGATCGGCGGGGTGGTCACCGCCATCCTCGCGGCGCCGCCGGACAACTTCCCCTGGTGGGCCGCCATCCTCATCGCCCTGGCGGTGACCGCGGCCATCGGCGCGCTCCAGGGGGCCCTGGTGATCCTCCTGGGCCTCCCGTCGTTCATCGTGACCCTGGCCGGTCTCCTCGGCTGGGAGGGCGTGCTGCTGTACCTGGTCAACGGGCACGGCACCGGCGGCACCATCCGACTCTCCAACAGCGTCCTTCTCGACCTGTCCAACGGCAACCTGAGCCCGGCCGCCAGCTGGGTCGTGATGGTCGCCGGGGTGGTGGTCTTCGGGGCGGTCACCATCCTGCGCGACCGCCACCGGCGGGTCAGCGGGCTGGTCGCCCCGCCGATGGCGGTGAGCGTCGCCAAGGTGGTGCTGGTCGCCGTCGCCGGGATCGGGCTGGTGCTGATCACCAACGTCAACCGGAGTGTGATCGGCAACCTCCGCGGCCTCCCCTACGTCGTGCTGATCATCCTCGGCTTCCTGGCGGCATGGACGTTCGTGCTCGGCCGGACCCGGTTCGGCCGCTACGTCTTCGCCATCGGGGGGAACCCCGAGGCCACCCGGCGCTCCGGTGTCAGCCTCGGTTGGAACCGCCTGTGGGCGTTCACCCTCACCGGTCTCACCGCCGGAGCGGCGGGGATCCTCTACGCCTCGCGGCTCGGCTCGATCTCGAACAACATCGACGGGGGCACCCTGGTCCTCTACGCCGTGGCTGCCGCGGTGATCGGTGGCACCAGCCTGTTCGGAGGCCGGGGCCGGATGGTCCACGCCCTCCTCGGCGGGCTGGTGATCGCCACCATCTACAACGGCATGGGCCTGATCGGCCTGGCCGCCGACTACCAGTACATGCTCACCGCCCTGGTGCTGCTGGCGGCGGTGACCGCTGACGCGCTGGCCCGCCGGGGGAGGGCGAAGGCCTGACCGTCGCGATCGCACATCTCCACGGTCGAACCGACTCTCGGCGGACCCCGTCATCCCCACGCCCCGGGAAGCATCCGCGGCCTCGACTGGATAGCGTTGTCCCGTGACGTCAGCCGGGATCGACGACGGGGTGCCCGTGAGCCCCCCTGACGAGGTCCCGGAGACCACCGGTGGGGCCGACCACGACCTGGGCGAGCTCGGTCGCGCACTGGGCGGCCGGGCCGCCGAGGTGGCCCTCTCCATCGTCGATCGGTGGGAACGCCGGCACGGCTTCGGGGGCACCGAGCACGACCTCGCGCTCCGGGAGGAGATCCGCGAGACCACCGAGCTGGCGACCAACGCGGTGGCGCGTTACCTGATCAGCCGCCAGTCACCCACCGAGGAGCAGGCCGGGGCGATGTCACGCAGCGGACGAGCGCCGGTGGAGGACCGGCTCTCCCTGTCCGGCCTCACCCGGCTCTACTTCTTCTGGCGGGACGCCACCACGGAGGCGGTCCACGAGGAGGCGGTTCGGCTCGCGAGTCCCCGGGCGGTGACCGAGGCGGCCCTGGAGGTGGTGCGGGCCGGAGCGGACAGCGCCATGGTGGGGATGGCCAAGCAGTTCGACGCGGCCTACGCCCAGCTCCGGTCCCAGCTGGCCGAGGAGCAGGACCATCTGGCCCATCTGGCCCACCACGATCTCCTCACCGGGCTCGCCAACCGGGCACTCCTCCTCGAGGAGCTGCGCGACGCCCTCGCACCTGGAGCGCTCCGTGCGGGATCCGTCCTCGGCGTCCTCTTCGTGGACGTCGACCGGTTCAAGGCGGTCAACGACCGGGCCGGCCACCGGATCGGAGATGGGTTCCTCTCCGTCGTGGCCGACCGGCTCCGCCATGCCCTCCGGCCCGGCGACACCGCCGGCCGGTTCGGCGGGGACGAGTTCGTCGTCCTCTGCCGTGACCTCGCCGACGGAGAGGCCGAAGCGTCGGCGGTTGCCGCCCGGATCGTGTCGACGCTCTCCGTCCAGGTGGTGGTCGGCGGCATCAGATTCGGCGCGTCGGCGAGCGTCGGGGTCGCCCTGGCGGTTCCCGGGGACGACCCCGAGGCCGTCCTGTCGCGGGCCGACGGGGCGATGTACCGGGCGAAGCGGCTCGGGCGGGGGCGCTACGAGATCGCCCACCGGTCGGCCGGCAGCTGACGCAGTTGACCGGCTGACGCCGTTGACCCCGGAACGCAACCGACCTGCTGACGCACCCGACGCGCTGATGCCGGGGGACCGGGCCGGGCCAGCCCAGCCCGTCCTGCGCCGCTCCGCCCGGCTCAGGCGCTGAAGCGGGCGGAGGCGCCCGCGTCCACGTTGAGCACCGTGCCGGTGACGTGGCGGGCACCCTCCGAGACGAGGTACACCACCGCCGCAGTTACCTCCGACGCCTCGAGCCAGGGGACCGGCTGGGCGTGGAGCCGGGCCAGCACCGGTGCCAGGTCGTCCGCGGTCGGGCTGGGGAGATCGGGCCGCACGGTCCGGTAGAAGGCGTCGTTGTGGATCATCGGCGTCGACACGTTGCCGGGCGCCACCACGTTGACGGTCACCCCCACCCCGGCCAGTTCGAGGGCCGCCGACTTGCAGAGCCCGATGACCCCCCACTTGGAGGCCGTGTATGCAGGGATACCCGGTTGCGCCGAGCGTCCCATCATCGAGGAGATCCCGACGATCCGGCCCGAGCGTTGGGCGCGCATGACCGGGGCCGCGGCCCGGATGGCGTTGAACACGCCGGTGAGGTTGACGTCGATGACGTCGGCCCACGAGCCGGCGTCCAGTTCACAGACCGATCCGACCGCGGAGATCCCGGCGTTGGCCACCATGATGTCGACCGACCCGAAGCGGGTGGCGGCCCGGTCGACCAGCCCGATCACCGCATCGAGGTGGCGCACGTCGACGATCTCCGCCACGCAGCGGCGGCCGGCCGCCTCGACCAGCGCGGCCGTCTCCGCCAGGTCGTCCGGGTCGGCGAGGGGGTACGGCACCGAGCCGATGTCCGCGCAGATGTCCCCGACGACGAGGTCGGCCCCCAAGCGGGCCAGCGCCACCGCGTGGCTCCTGCCCTGGCCACGAGCCCCTCCGGTGACGACAGCGACCTTGCCCTCCAGCGGCAGCGGTGCTTCCCCCACGACGGCTCCCCCCGGTCGGACGGCGGGCGGCCGGACCGGTCCCCCTTGGCGAGGTCCCAGGCTACCGTCCCCGGTGTCCCGTCACCGGGGACGGGTCACCCCCCGTGCGACCAGCGGGCGAGCAGGTCGCGGTAGCGGGCGTCCCATGCGTCGTAGCGGGTGCGGAGCTCCGCACCCGGCCAGGAGGGTGCCAGCAGGCGCTCGGGGAGCAGGGGATCCGCTTGCAGGTGGCGGAGGACGGCCGCCGACAGGACGAACCCGTCGGCCAGGTCCTCCGGGGTCCTCGGCGGCAGGTCGCGCATGGCGTCCATGAGCACCGCCGCACCGGCCGCCCAGCCGTCGAGGTCCCACAGCCGCCGGGCCAGTACGGCCGGGTCCTCTACCGGGGTGGCCACGAAGGTGTGCACCCCGGCGCACGCCGGGTCGTCGAGCCGGACGTCGAGGTTGTCGGGTCGGGTCCAGACCCCCTCCCGCAGCTCCGCCAGGCGGGCGAAGGCCAGTGCCGTCCGGCGGGCCGCACGCTCCGCCGCGGTGGAACCGGTCGCCACCACCACCGCCAGGTGCCAGCCGCCGGTCCAGGCCGCCGACCGGCCGGCGCGGCTCACGCGCTGGCGATCCTGGCGGTCGAGCAGGCGGCCGACCAGGCGGTAGGAGCCCGAGCCGTCGGTGATCACCTCGCCAGAGGCGACCATGCGGCTGAGCGCCACCCGGGCCCGGTTCTCCCCGATGCCGAACAGTCCCGCCACGTGGACCAGGTAGGCAACCGGCAGCTCCGGTGGGTCCACCCCCAAGAGGGTGCTGGCCAGGACCGAGCGGGCCGTCAGCGGTCTCTTACTGTTTGCTATCACGTGTTGGTATCCTGTAATATCGGTGCGGTGAGCGCAACCATGGTGCCCGATGCCCGGGTGCGGCCGGACGTCCTGCCCACCGACCGCCTGCTCGAGAGCGGGAAGTGCGTCCCCGGGCTCCGCGGGGAGTTCCGTCGGATCGACGACCATCGCAACGCCCTCTCCGTCGTCGGGCTCTGGGCCGCGGTGGCGGCGATGGCGGGCGCGGCGGCATGGACCGGCAATATCTTCGTCTGCGTGGTGGTGTTCGTGCTGATGGGGCCGGTGCACGCCCGGTTCGCCATCCTCATGCACGAGGCCGCGCACAAGCTGCTCTTCACCGACAAGCAGATCAACGACTGGGTCGGCACCTGGCTGATCGCCTACCCGGCCCTCGTCCCCATCGGGCTCTACCGGAAGGGTCACTTCGCCCACCATCGCCGGGAGTTCGGACCGGAAGAGCCCGATCTCGCCTACTACGGCGGCTACCGCTGCGACCGCCGGACCCTGGCCCGCCGGTTGGTGCGCGACGCGGTGGGCATCTCCGGGTGGAAGAACCTGGTCCCCCTGGTGAAGGCGGTGCGGCACCCGGTCTTCGGCCGGACGGCCCGGTCGATCATCGGGGTGCAGGTGCTGATGTGGGCGGTGTCGTGGGCGGCGACCGGCCGGTGGTGGATCTACCCCGCCCTGTGGCTCGCCCCGTGGATGACCCAGTGGCGCGTCCTCAACCGGCTCCGGGCCATCGCGGAGCACGGCGGGCTCGAAGCGGGGAGCGACCGGCGGGTCACCACCCACAACGTACGTCAGTCGCTCCTGGCCCGGTTCTGGATCGTCCCGTACAACACGGGATGGCACCTGGCCCACCACGTGGACATGGGGATCCCGTTCCGCAATCTGCCCCGCTACCACGCCGAGCTGGTGCGCGCCGGCTACGTCACCCCGGGGATCACCTACCCCAGCTACCGCGCCCTGTGGCGGGCGCTCAGCGCCGCCTGACCCGGTCCGGGCGGCCTGTCCCCCGAGGCGCCGGCTCCCCCGGGGGCCGACCACGTCGACCGACCCGGGGGAGCATCCCGCCCTGGACCGTTCGGCACCCCGGGCTGTCCCGCAGCCCCGGACCGGGAGCAACGCATCTCGGACCGGGAGCAACTCAGGTCGAGAGCACCTGGTGGTCGGCCTGCTCGTTCACCGGGATGCGCCGGGGCTTGGCATGCGCCGCCACCGGGATCATCAACGAGAGCACGCCGGACCGGTAGTGCGCCTCGATGTGCTCGGTGTCGAGGTTGTTGCCGAGGAGCACCTGACGGGTGAACGTGCCGAACGGGCGCTCGGAGACGATGGTCTCCATCTCCTCGGTCCGGGGCGGGGCGGGACGCTCCGCCTTCACCGTGAGCACGTTGTCCTCGACGGTCAGGTCGATGGTGTCGGCGGCCACGCCGGGGAGGTCGAGCTGGATGAGGAACGAGTCCCCCTGGCGGTGGGCGTCCATCGGCATGGCCAGCGCCCGGGCCCCAGCGGAGAGACCGCCGGCCACCTGCTGGAAGAGTCGATCGACGTCTCGGAACGGATCGGAACGGACGAGTGCCATCTCGGGTACCTCCTTGCTGGTCACAGGGTCTGCACGCAACTGCACCGAGCGCTCCCTGCGGCACCAGGTGCCCACTGCGATATTAGCACTCTCCCCCTGAGAGTGCTAGCCCCTCCCGCCTCCCGTCCCCGGCCCGGATCCCCGCTCCCGACCACCCGGCCGGTCAGCCATCCCCTCGGCCCGCCCGTCCCCTGGCGGCCCGGAGGGCGTCCACCAACCCGGCGGTGGAGGAGTCCTGGGCGGAGAGGTCGGGAGGAGCCTCGCTCACCAGGAGCGGGGCCAGCTGGGTGGCCATCACCTTGCCCAGCTCGACACCCCACTGATCGAAGGAGTCGATGCTCCAGATGGTCCCTTCGGTGAAGACGGTGTGCTCGTAGAGCGCCACGAGCTGCCCGAGCACCGACGGAGTCAGCTTGGGGGCGAGGATCGTCGAGCTCGGCCGGTTCCCGGGCATCACCTTGTGGGGAACGAGAGCGGCCGGGGTGCCGTCGGCGGCCACCTCCTCGGCGGTGCGCCCGAAGGCCAGCACCTTGGACTGGGCCAGGCAGTTGGCGAGCAGCAGCTCCTGCTGCTCCCCGTGCTCGTGCGTCGACTCGGCGAACCCCAGGAAGTCGGCGGGCACCAACCGGGTCCCCTGGTGGAGCAGCTGGTAGAAGGCGTGTTGGCCGTTGGTGCCCGGCTCGCCCCAGAAGATCTCCCCGGTCTGGCCCACCACCGGCGATCCGTCGAGCCGGACCGACTTCCCGTTCGACTCCATGGTGAGCTGCTGCAGGTAGGCGGGGAACCTCGCCAGACGCTGGTTGTAGGGGAGCACCACGTGCGTCTGGGCACCGAAGAAGTTGCCGTACCAGACGTTGAGCATGCCCTGGATCACGGGGAGGTTCGACTCGAGCGGCGCGGTGGCGAAGTGACGGTCGATGGTGTGGAAGCCCGCGAGCAGGTCCGCGAACGCCTCCGGCCCGATGGCGACCATCAACGACAACCCGATGGCCGAGTCGACCGAGTACCGGCCCCCCACCCAGTCCCAGAAGCCGAACATGTTGGTGGTGTCGATGCCGAATTCGGCGACCCCCGCCGCATTGGTGGAGACGGCCACGAAGTGCCGGGCCACCGCCTCCTTCCCGGCACCCAGCCCGGCGAGCAGCCACTCGCGGGCCGCAGCTGCGTTGGTCAGCGTCTCGAGGGTGGTGAAGGTCTTCGAGCTGACGACGAAGAGCGTCGCCGCCGGGTCGAGGTCCGCCGTCTTCGCGTACAGGTCCACCGGGTCGATGTTGGAGACGAACCGGAAGGTGAGCTGCGGGTCCGCGTAGTCGGCCAGCGCCTCGTGCGCCATGGCCGGGCCGAGATCGGATCCGCCGATGCCGATGTTGACCACCGCGGTGATCCGCCGGCCGGTGTGCCCGGTCCACTCGCCCGACCGGATGCGCCGAGCCACCCCGGCCATCCGGTCGAGGACCTGGTGGACGTCCGCCACCACGTCGTGCCCGTCGACCTCCAGCCGCTCCTCCCGAGGCATACGGAGAGCGACGTGCAACACGGCGCGGCCCTCGGTGGTGTTGATCCGGTGACCGGCGAACATGGCGTCGCGACGTTCCTCCAGGCCCGCCACCCGGGCCACCGCCATCAGACGGGCCAGGGTCTCGTCGGTGACCCGGTGCTTGGAGAAGTCGCAGAGCAGGTCACCGGCCGACACTGACATCCTCGCCCCCCGCCCGGGGTCGGAGGCGAACAGCTCGCGCAGGTGGACCGGGCGGAGCAGCTCGAACTGGTCGGCCAGCGCCCTCCACTCCTCGGTCCCGGTGATGTCCTCGAGCTCGGCCATCTTCGCCTCCGTCCCTTCCGGTCGTCGGTGGGTCCGGGCACACCGCCTCGGCACCCCCGGTCCGTCGTCGGGCACGGGCGCCGTGCGACGGCGGACCCGACCCGTGCATGCACCGTAGTGCGGCGGGCTCCGGCCGGCGCTCGCCGGGGCTCAGCCCGTGGCGGCCAGCGCCGACCCGGCGTCGGCGCGGTCACGGCGCACCATCGTGGCGGCGGCGTCGGCGTCCCGGATGGTGAGGGCGACGGCCGAGCCGACCAGCGCCAAGCCCGCTGCCACCGCGAACGCCAGGTGGTAGGCGGCCAGGTCGGGGACCGGATGGCCGGCGACCACCCGCTCGGTGCCCACCAGGGCCAGGACGGTGGTGAGGATGGCCACCCCGAGCGCGCTGCCGAGTTGGCGCTGGCTGTTGAACAGCGACGACGCCTGACCGGTGTCGGCGTGGGAGATGGTGGCGAACGACGCGGCCTGGGTGGGGATGAACACCTGGGCCATCGAGAGCCCCATGGTGAACATCAGCAGCCGCATCCACCACAGATCGGTCCCGAAGCCGATCCGGGTCATCAGCGCCATCGACACCGCCACCCCGACCAGCCCGGCCGAGATCAGGCGCCGGGGCCCGATGCCCGGGTACAGGAGGCGGCTGGCGGCCTGGGCGCCCACCATGATGCCGATGGCCTCCGGGAACGTGTTCAAACCCGACTGGAGTGCGGACAGGCCGAGCGCGAGCTGGAAGAAGAGCGGGACCACGAAGAGGATCCCGAGGAAGCCGGCAACGGCCAGCACCAGCACCAGGCTGGTGGTGCGGAACAGACGGTTGGTGAACAGCCGCAAGTTCAACAGCGGGGTGCGCGACCGGAGCTCGACGGCCACCATCGCCGCCAGCAGCACCGCTCCCAGTGTGACGGAGCCCAGGATGACCGGCGACCCCCAGCCCTGGGTGGGTGCGTCACTCACCCCGTACATGACCATGGCGAAGCCAGCTCCCGACAACGCGAACCCGGGGAGATCGAACCGGCCGGACACCGGCACCCGCTGCTCGTCGAGGAACAGCATGCCGAAGGCGATGGCGAGCACCCCGAACGGCACGTTGACGAAGAAGACCCAGCGCCACGAGAGGTCGGTGACGAGCAGGCCCCCGAGGACCGGCCCGACGGCGGGGGCGACCGCGGTGGGCACGGTGAGAATGCTCGAGGCGCGGACCCGCTCCGCCGGGGGGAAGGCGCGGAACAGCATGGCCATGCCCACCGGCGTGAGCATGCCGCCGCCGACTCCCTGGGCGACCCGGAAGAGCACCAGCTGGGAGAGCGAGCCGGCCAGGCCGCAGAGCGCGGAGAACGCGGTGAAGATGAAGAGGGCGATGAGCAGGATCCGCTTCATCCCGAAGCGGTCGCCGAGCCAGCCCGCCGCCGGGATGAACACGGCCAAGCTCACCAGGAACCCGATGGCGATCGAGTCGAGCGAGGCGGTGCTCTCGTGGAACTGGCGTCCGATGCTCGGCACGGCCACGTTCACGATGGTGATGTCCATGATGGTCATAAACATGGCGGCGACGAACACCACGCTCACCGCCACCTTCTGATCGATCTGCCTGCGGGGCACGGGCCGTCCTCCGGTTGTCGACGCTGTGGTCCGCCGCCGGCCTCCGCACCGACGATCGCCACTGTCGGAACACGGAACGGACCTGTCCCATTCCCCACTCCCCGCCGCCGGAACGGCGGACGACTCCGCGGGCCACCGTCGGTGACACCGGGAAATTGCCCAGTATTCACCTGTTGGTCACCCGGTGATGGCATCTCGTTCAGACGCCCTCCGTATCGTCGGAAGCGATGGAATCCGCTCCCGACATCCACGGCACGCCCGAGTTCCCTCCCCCGATCCGGTGCGTGTCCGTGGTGTCGAGGACGGTCCATCACGGCGTGGAGCCGATCCTGCCTCTCACGGCAGGTGCACGACCGGCGACGCCGCACCCGGCGACGCCCTGCGGGCGGTCACCCCGTCCGCCGCGGAGTGCCGGGGGTCGACGATGACCCTGGCACTCCGCGAAGCCGAACCTCCGCAGGTCTCCACCGCTGCCCATCCGACGGTGCTCGTCGTCGACGCCGACCGTCCCGCACGCGAGTCGTTGGCCGCCTGCCTCGCCACGGACGGATTCGACGTGGTCACCACCGCGGACCCCGACACCGCGGTGGCCCTCATCGCCACGGTGCATCCGGCCCTGATCCTCCTGGGCGCGCATCCGGCACGCGGTGCGGGGCTGGTGGCCTTTCACCGGATCGCCGCCGTCTCCGACACGCCGGTGATCATGGTGGGCGACCGGGACGACGAGCTCGACGCCGTGGCGTCCCTCGAGGCCGGAGCCGCCGACCACGTGACCAAGCCGTACCGGCGGCGCGAGCTCGCCGCGCGGGTCCGGGCCGTGCTCCGACGGGTCGACAAGCGGGGGGCGCCCACAAGCCCGGCACCGCCTGCTCCCGGAGTGCTCACCGCCGGTCCGGTCCTCATCGACACCGCCGTACGTGAGGTGGCGCTGGACGGTGCCCCGGTGGTGCTGTCCCGCAAGGAGTTCGACCTCCTGGTGCTGCTGGTGTCCGAGGCGGGCAAGGTGGTCACGAGGGTCCAGTGCATGGACCAGCTCTGGAGCGAGCGCCGGAGCGGGGACAGTCGGACCCTCGACACCCACATCAAGCGTCTCCGCAAGAAGATCGAGCGCGACCCCGCCCATCCCCGTCACGTCCTGACGGTGCGCGGGATCGGCTACCGCTTCAAGCCGTAGCCGGCCGCGGGCACTCCGGGCTGCGTTACGATTGCCCCGGCGATGGGGCTCGCCACAACCGCCGGAACCGGCTGATGGCTCCTACCGGATCACCGCAGCACCGGGAGGACAGTCGTGCCTGACAGCGTCATCGGCAGACGGAGTTCGCGTCGTGGGTGACCGCGAGCCGGCGACGAGGATCGCGGCCATCGCCGTCGGGGGCGCCCTCGGCACCCTCGCTCGCTACGGGGTGGCGAGGATGGTGGTGGCGTCCCCGACGGGGATCTCGTGGCCCACCTTCCTCGTCAACATCAGCGGGTCGTTCCTCCTCGGGGTCGTCATCACCCTGGTCACTGAGCGGTGGCCGCCCACCCGCTACGTCCGCCCGTTCGCCGCCATCGGCTTCTGCGGGGGCTTCACCACCTTCTCCACCCTGATGGTCGAGGTGGCGCGTCGGTTCCAGACCGGTCACGCCGGTTGGGCGGTCGGCTATCTCATGGCGTCGTTGCTGGCCGGCGTCGCCGCCGCCGGACTCGGCGTGGTCGCGGCCCGACCCCACACGGCGGCGGCCCACCCCCACCCGGGTGCGGGCCCGATCCCGGACCCCGACTCGACCGGTGCCCTCGACGCCCGCCTCGACACACCCCCATCACCGCCCGGTGCGACCGGGTCGACCGACGAAAGGACGGCGCCATGACCATCCCCTCAGGACCGGCAGAGCGGCTCACCATCTACCTGGGGGAGTCCGACCGACACCACCACGAAGCGCTCTACGCGGAGATCGTGCGCCGGGCGCACTCGGCCGGGGTGTCCGGCGCCTCGGTCTGGCGCGGGTTCGAGGGGTACGGGCTGCACGGACAGGTGCATACGGCGCGCCTTCTGAGCCTCAGCGAGGACCTTCCCGTGGTCGTCGAGATGATCGACACCTCAGCCGTCATCGACCGGTTCCTCCCCCACCTCGACGACCTCGAGTTCGACGGGCTCGTCATCCGGGAGCCGGTCACCGTCGTGGCCCACCGCAGCCGGGACGGCGACGGGGACGGCAACGGGAGCGGGCGGTGACCGTCGCCGGCCTGGTGGTCGCCGGGGCGGTCGGGGCGGTCCTCCGCTACCTGGGTGACCGGTTCGTCCAGACCCGGACTGGCTCCGACTTCCCCCTGGGCACCCTGGTCATCAACGTGAGCGGCGCGCTGGTCCTCGGGTTCCTCACCGGGGCCGCCCTCCACCACGGCCTGGCGGAGGCCTGGGTCACGGTGCTGGGCACCGGGCTGATCGGTGCCTATACGACCTTTTCCACCTTCACCTTCGACACCTTCCGGCTCGCGAGGGGGGACAGTCCGGTCGCTGCCGTGGCCAACGTGACGGTCAGTGTGGCGGCCGGGCTGGGCGCAGCCTTCGCCGGGCTCGCCCTCGGCGCGCTCGTCTGAGGCGGGCGGACCTTCCCCGGGACGACGATCCGCCGCCCGCCGGGGACCGGTCACCCGCGACGACGGCGCCCTCCCGGAGTGCCGCCGCCCGTCACGCAACGTTCACGCAACGATCACCGTGCGGACGCCGGTCGGTCGGTCGTCGTTCACCTGCCTTCCTTACCATCCCGCGGGAAGGGAGCGCACCACACCCATGCCCGCGCCGGACGACAGGAGGAGAGTACTCGTGGTGGAGGACGAGGAGTCCTACCGCGAGGCGATCTCCTCGGGGCTCCGTGGCGAGGGTTTCGCCGTGCAGGTGGCCGCCGACGGGATCGAGGGACTCCGGCTGTTCACCGAGGACCCACCGGACGTGGTGTTGCTCGACGTGCTCCTGCCGGGCATGCACGGCACCGAGGTCTGCCGCCGGATGCGGCGCATCGCTCCGGTGCCCATCCTCATGGTGAGCGCGGTCGACACCGAGCTGGACGTGGTGCTCGGGCTCGAGTTGGGCGCCGCCGACTACGTCACCAAGCCGTTCCACCTCCGCGAGCTCGTCGCCCGCATCCAGGCCGTCCTGCGGCGGGTGTCCCCCTCCGCGGTCGGATCGGATGCCGCTCCGTCGCCGGCCGGCGCGCTGTCGTCGGCCGGTCCTGCCACCCGTGACCATGCCATCGAGGCCCCGCCGGGCGACCCGGGGACGGACGGGCCGCCGCGGGCGGTGTTCGGGCGGGTGACGGTCGACTTCGCGCGCCGCGAGGTCACTGTCGCCGCTGACCCGGTCCACCTCTCCCGCCGGGAGTTCAACCTGCTTGCCACGTTGCTCACCCCGGCGGGCCGGGTCCGCACGCGCGACGAGCTGATCGACCGGCTCTGGCCCCACCAAGACCTGGCCGACACCCGGACGCTCGACACCCACGTCCACCGGCTACGGGCCAAGCTCGAGATCGACCCGTCGCGCCCAAGGCACATCGTGACGGTCCGGGGCGTCGGCTTCCGTATCGATCCGGACGGGCCGCCCGGGCCGGCCTGACTTCCGACGGTCCAACCCGACGGTCCAACCCGGCAGTCCTCCCGGATCCCGGACGGTCAGTGGGGCGCCGAGGACGTCTCGCTCTGGCGCTGGGTGACCGCCACGATGATCCGACCGACGACGATCATCAGCAGCGCCAGGACCACCAGGAGGAGCGCCGCCACGGCCGCCAGCCGGTGGGCGGAGGCGTAGGGCTGGTTGTAGAAGGTCCACACCGGGTAGGTCAGGTAGGCGATGGGCGCGTGGAACAGGTGGGTGGTCGGAAGGTTGTTCGACCAACCCGCGGTGTAGAGAAGCGGGGCCGTCTCCCCGACGGCGATGGCCATGGCCACGATCAGTCCGGTCACGATGCCCGGCAGCGCCGGCCGGAGCACCACCCGGCGGAGCGCGTAGCCGCTCGGCATCCCGAGGGCCTCGGACCCGTCCCGGTAGGCGGTGGGGACCGAACGCAGGGACACCTCGGTCGCCTTCACCACGTAGGGCACCACCATCACTGACAGCACCACCAGGGCGGCGGCCAGCGAGAACCCCCAGTGGAACCGCACCACCAAGGTGACGTAGCCGACGTAGCCGAGGACGATCGACGGCGCGCCGGAGAGGATCTCCGACCCGCCCCGCAGGAGCCCACCCCGACCCTCGGGACAGAACTCCGCCAGGTAGATGCCGCCGGCGATCCCGACGATGCCGACGATGACCGCCACGCCGACCACGATCACCAACGTGCCGGCGATGGCGTTGAGCAGGCCCCCGCCGGTCCCCACCGTCTGGGTGGTGAGCACGCTCCAGTGCCAGTCGCGCAGCCCGCTGTTGACCACGCCGGCCAGTACCCAAACGACGGGCACCGCCACGCCGGCCAGGGCGGCGGCACAGGCACCCCAGTAGACGGCGTTGGCCATCCGGCGCCGGGACCACCGTCTGCGCCGCACGGTGGTCCCGGCGCCGAACGCCCGCTCCGGGTGCGGCGAGGCGGTCGGCAGGGCGGTGCCCGCGGGAAGGGTGGCCATGTCAGATCCCCCGTCCGACCGGGAGGGCGGTTGTCGACGCCCGGCGCACCAGCAAGCGGGCGCCGATGTTGGCGAGCAGGCTCATCGCCAGCAGCACCAGGCCGAGATAGGCGAGCGTCTCGACGGCGAAGCCGGTGGCGTCGGTCAGGGCCGAGTCGAGCTGGCTCACGATGACGCCCGCCATGGAGCCGAAGGTCGAATAGACGTTGCGGGGGACGGTGCCGAGCACGGTACCGCTGGCCATCGCCACCGCCATCGTCTCGCCCAGAGCGCGCCCCAGACCGAGCACGCACGCCCCGATCACCCCCGTCCGCACCCAGGGGATCGAGACGGTCCGCACCACCTCGAGGTCGGTCATCCCGAGGGCCACCGCTCCCTCCTGGGTCCCCCGCGGCACCTGGCGGAGCAGGTCGCGGGTGGTGGAGGCGATGATCGGGACGACCATCACCGCCAAGACGAGCCCCGAGGTGAGCAGGCCCTCGCCCGAGCCGACCGGCCCCTTGAAGTACCGGAGCACCGGAACGTCGGGCAGGGAGCGCGAGATGAACGGGCTCACGTGGTGGGCCAGGAACGGGCCAAGGGTGAGAGCGGCCCAGAGCCCGAACACCACGCTCGGAATGCCGGCCAGCATCTCGAGCAGCATGCCGAAGGTGTTGGACAGCCGGCGGGGGAGCTTGTGGACCACGATCATGGCGGTGCCGAAGGCCACCGGCACGGCGATCGCCATGGCGATGGCGGAGGAGGCGAGCGTCCCCACGATGAGGGGGAACGCGCCGTAGCTGGCGCCGTCCGGGCGGGTGACTCCGTTCACCACCACCGGCGGGTTGTAGAAGTTTCCCGGGTCCCAGGTCGTCCGGGTGAAGAACCCGAAGCCGTTGCCCTGGATGGCGGGCAGGGCCTCGATGAGGAGGGCCACCGTGAGGCCGACCAGGGCGGCCCCAGGGAGGAGCGCGGCCAGGCGGGTCCCCCACCGGACCATCCCCTCGGTGTCGTGCCGCGGGCGGATGACGCCGGGTGCGGCGTCCCAGCGGGGGCCTGGCGGCCCCTGGCCGCCCGGTGCAGGTGGCACCGGGCGGCCAGGGGACTCGACGGGGACAGTCATCGCTCTCCGATCAGCTGGCGCTGATCGTCTGCAGTTGTGCCTGGGACTGGGCCACCACGGCGGCCGGGAGCGGCCGGAAGCCGACCTGGGAGAGGAAGCTGTTGGCGTTGCCGCCGGTCGGGCTGATCGCCCACGACACGAACGCCTGGATGGCCCGGGCGGTGGTGCTCGACGACTGCTTCGAGTTGATGATGCCGTACTCGTAGTTGATGATCGGGTACCCCTGCGCCGCAGTGGTGCTGTAGACCATCGAGATCGCCCCGTTGGGGGGCGTCGCATTGGCGAAGCTGGTCGACTCCGCGTCGATGGTGGCGTTGGTGGGCAGCAGGTAGTTGCCGGTCCCGTTCTCGATCATCGCCTCGCTGAGGTTGGCCGACTGGGTCTGGGCCTTGAAGCTGATGCCGATATAGGCGATGCACCCGACCGTCTTCGCGCACTCGCTCACCATGCCGCCGTTGCCGTTGGCACCGACCGCGGTCGAGATGGCGGGGAAGGCGATGGAGGTGCCGAAGTTGTTGGCGCCCCAGACGCTCGGATCGCCCTTGGCCATGTACTGGCTGAAGATGAACGTGTCACCGCTCCCGTCGCTGCGGTGCAGCGGGATCACCGGCGTCGACGGCAGCGTCAACCCGGGGTTGATGGCGGCGACGGCGGCGTTGTTCCACGTGGTGATCTTGCCGGTGTACATCTGGGCGATGACCGACGGGCTGAGCTTGAGGGTGCCGCTGAGCCCGGGCAGGTTGTAGTTGATCATCTGGGCCGAGATCGCCAGGGGGATGTTCAGCAACCCCGGGTTGGCCGCCACCTGCGACGACGACAGGTAGGCGTCCGATGCGCCGATGTTGACCGCCCCGGCTGCCGCCTGGGAAATGCCGGTGCCAGAGCCGGTGCCCGCGGTGGTGATCGAGATGTTCGGGTAGAGCTTGCTGTACGCGGGGGCCCAGAAATTGAACAGCGGGTAGAGCAGGGTGGAGCCGGTCTCGGTGAGGGCCACCGTGCTGCTCGGCGGGGCGATGATCTTGGGCACCGCCGGGGCGGCCGGCTTGGTGGTCGTCGTGGTGGCGGCGGTGGTGCTCGAGGAGCAGGCCGCCAGTGCCACCGCCCCGGTCAGGGCCAGCGCCCCGAAGGCCACCGGGCGGAGGCGTCGGGAAACTCGGGTGGGACCGCTCGGCTGCGGGGTTCGGACTTCGTCCGTGTGCATGATGACGTCCATGGTGGACGGTGCTCCTTTCGGTTGGGTACTGGGCAAAAGTCGTGGAGGCCGACGCGGGGCAACGGGGCGTCGCGCCCGAAGAACGCGGGGACATGGTGAACAGGTGGGCCCCGTGCCGGGGCCGGTCGGCTCGGCTCAGCCGAATCTCCCCGAGACGTAGTTGCGCGTCTCCTCCTGCTGGGGGTTCTCGAACAGCTCCACCGTCTCCCCGGTCTCCACCATCCGGCCCCCGTGGAAGAACACGGTGTGGTCGGACAGCCGGCGCGCCTGGGCCAGGTTGTGGGTCACGATGACGATGGTGAGGCCCGGCACCAGCGATCTCAGCAGGTCCTCCACCGCCTCGGTCGAGACGGGGTCCAGCGAGGAGGTCGGCTCGTCGAGCAGGAGCACATCGGGACGGACGGCGAGGGCCCGGGCGAGGCACAGGAGCTGCTGTTGGCCGCCGGAGAGCCGGAACGGCGACGAGCCGAGGCGGTCCTCGACCGCCTCCCAGAGGCCGACCTCGCGCAGGGAGCGTTCGGTGATGGACCGGAGCTCCGAGCGCGGGGCCAGGCGGTGGGCCTTCACTCCCGCGATCACGTTCTCGTGGATCGAGAGGGGGAACGGGTTCGGCCGCTGGAACAGCATGCCGACCCGCCGCCGGACCACCAGGGGGTCCATGTGACGGGCGTAGAGGTCCTCACCCACCAGGGAGATCGTCCCACTCCGCCGAAACCCCGGGACGCGGTCGTTCAGCCGGTTCAGTGTGCGCAGGAAGGTCGTCTTGCCGCAACCGGTCGGACCTACCAGGGCGGTGACGGTGCCGGGGGCGATGTCGAGGTCGACGCCTTCCAGCACGGTCTTGGCGCCGAACCCGACGCCCACACCCCGGCACGAGAAGGCCGGGGTGAACGCCACCTCCCGCGGGGGCCCGGCCGCCGGCCCGGCCCCGGTCTGCCGGAGTGCGGTCCCTGTCCCGGTGTGCGTCCCCACTGCGTCTGTCATCACCCTGCGAACGGTACGCGGGCATCGTGAACGGACGGTCATTGCAAGGTGTCTTCGAGGTGAACGTCGGTGAAACTCTTGACGAACGTTTTCCGTGAGGGATGCCTTACCCGGTGGTCGCCGACGCCACGCTCGGGACGGACGTCCGGTCGCCCGAACGGTAACCCCTGCGCCTCAGATATCGTTAGTTGCGGTAACGAATGATAATGTGGACGCGGGTAGCCACCGGGGGGAAGATCTCCGGGGGGCCCGGACACCGGAGGCCATCGATCGGGCGTAGGTCCGGAGGTTGGGACACATGAAGCACGGGAACGCACGGGCAGCCTCGACGGGGACGGGCGGCACCGGGTCGGACGTCCCCCAGGGGATCGCCACGGAAGCGAGCGGCGGGCGCGGAGGACCGCCGGCGGCGGTGCGGTCCGAGCGCTACAAGTGGATCGTCCTGTCCAACACGACGCTCGGCATGCTCATGGCGACCATCGACATCTCCATCATGTTGATCGCGCTCCCGGACATCTTCCGGGGGATCGGTATCAACCCGCTCCTCCCGGGCAACAGCTTCTACCTCCTCTGGATGATCCTCAGCTTCATGGTGGTCACCAGCGTGCTGGTGGTGAGCCTCGGGCGACTCGGCGACATGTTCGGCCGGGTGAAGATGTACAACCTCGGCTTCGCCATCTACACCCTCTTCTCGCTCTTCCTCAGCATCACCTGGATGTCGGGCACCGGAGCGGCCATCTACCTGGTGGTGATGCGCATCTTCCAGGGGGTCGGGGCGTCGTTCCTCATCGCCAACTCCTCGGCGATCCTGACCGACGCCTTCCCGGAGCACCAGCGGGGCATGGCGCTCGGCATCAACCAGGTCGCAGGGATCAGCGGCTCGTTCATCGGGCTCGTCCTCGGCGGCCTCCTCGGGCCGATCCAGTGGCGGCTGATCTTCCTCGTGTCCGTCCCGATCGGGCTCTTCGGCACGGTGTGGGCCTACAAGAAGCTCCGGGAGGTCCCCCGCCGGCGCGACACCCACATCGACTGGCCGGGCAACATCACGTTCGCGCTGGGCCTGATCTCGATCATGGTGGGGATCACCTACGGCATCCAGCCCTACGGGGGCCGCACCATGGGTTGGCTGAGCCCGACCGTCCTGGGGGCCCTGTCGCTCGGCGTGGTGCTGCTGGTGGTGTTCTGCCTGATCGAGGTCCGCTCGCCCGACCCGATGTTCCGGCTCCAGCTCTTCCGGATCCGGGCGTTCACCGCCGGGAGCCTGTCGAGCCTCCTCGCCGCCATCGGACGCGGCGGCCTGATGTTCATGCTGATCATCTGGCTCCAGGGCATCTGGCTGCCCCTCCACGGGTACGACTTCGCCCGGACCCCGCTGTGGGCCGGCATCTACCTGCTCCCGCTCACCGCCGGCTTCCTGATCGCCGGGCCGCTGTCGGGGATCCTCTCCGACCGGTTCGGCTCCCGCCCGTTCGCCACCGGCGGCATGCTCGCCGCCGCCCTGTCCTTCGCCCTCCTCGACGTGCTGCCCGTAAACTTCTCCTACCCGGTCTTCGCCGGGCTGCTGCTCCTCAACGGCCTGGCCATGGGCGCGTTCGCCGCCCCGAACCGGGCCGGCGTGATGAACAGCCTGCCCACCCAGCACCGGGGGGTCGGATCGGGAATGAACTCGACCTTCCAGAATTCGGGCCAGGTGCTGTCCATCGGCATCTTCTTCACCCTGATGATCATCGGGCTGTCCACCACCCTCCCCCATTCGCTCTACGCCGGACTGGTCGCCCAGGGGGTGCCGTCGGCGGCCGCCCGGCACGCCGCCTCCCTCCCGCCGGTGTCCACGCTCTTCGCCGCCTTCCTCGGCTACAGCCCGGTCCAGCACCTGGTGAGCAGCTCGGTGCTCGCCCAGCTCCCGCTGGCCAACCAGCACGTGCTCCTCGGGCGGGCGTTCTTCCCCTCGATCATCTCGGCGCCCTTCCGCAGCGGCCTGCACGACGCCTTCGCCTTCGCGGTCATCGCCTGCCTGCTCGCCGCCGGGATGTCGTGGCTCCGCGGGGGGAAGTACGTCTACACCGAACGGAGGAGCGCGGACGTGGGCGACGCCACCGGGGCGGGCACCCCGGTCGGCGGGCCGCAGGAGGGCCGGACCCGCGCCGACGTGGGTGTCGAGGCGCTCGTCGAGTGAGCCGGCGCCCGGTCAGGGACCGGGCACGAACTCCTCGATGATCCGGGCCAGCTCCAACGGCCGGTCCCCCTGGATGCTGTGGCCGGCTCCGTCCACCAGCACCACCGGGTCGGCGGGACGGCGGCGACGGAACTCCGACTCGTCCGCGTCGTCGACCACCGGCGAGCGTTCCCCCCGGACGAGCAGGGTCGGGACGCCGATCCGCCCGAGGTCGTCCCACAGCGATCCGAACCCGGTCGGCACGACGTGCAAGCCCCCACCGCCGGCCGGCCGGCCGAGCTGGTGCCGCCAGGTCCACGTCCCGTCGGGAAGCTCCACCGCGTTGTGGAGCACCCCCCGGCGCAGCGAGGACTCCGACCGGGTCGGGTTGAACCGGATGGTGCGCTCGAGGATCTCGTCGAAGGACGCGAACGTCTCCGGCCCCGACAGGAACGCGGCGATGTCCGAGCTCTTCTCCCGGTCCACCCCGGGCGTGATGTCCACCAGCACCAGCCGGCGCACCAGGGCCGGGTGCCGCGTGGCGAGGGCGATGGCGGTGATCCCGCCGAGCGACATCCCGACGACCGCGGCCGCCGACGGGGCGAGGGCCTCGACCGTCACGGCCACGTCGTCCGCCATCGAGGCCGGGTCGAGCACCCGGTCGTCCCCGGGCCAGTCGGAGTGCCCGTGCCCGGGCAGGTCGATCGCCACCAGAGGGCGCCCGAGGGCGAGGGACACCGTGTCCCAGGTGTGCGCGTTCTGCCCCCCACCGTGGAGCAGCACGAGATCGGGAGCGGCACTCCCCCACGCCAGCGCGCTGAGCCTGCGCCCGGGAGCCACCTCCACCGGCTCCCGGCGCACGATCGGCGGCCCCGACCACGGCAGGCCGGCCTCGGCCGCGTTCTCCTCGAACATCGAGAACTCGTCGTAGTCACGGCGGGAGCCGGTGGTCATCGTGGCGCCTCCTCGGTCGAAAAGCGATCGGCGGGACGGGGACCGCGCGACGCGGACCCGGCGGGGGCGGCGGGCCGGAGTGCCGCGACCAGCTCGCCCAGGGTCTCCTCCCCCAGCGGGGAGGGCGGGTAGAACGCGATCCGGTCGGTCCGCCCCCCGAACCGGGCACCCACGTCGGCAGCCACCTCCGGCGGCGTCCCCACCGCGGCGACGGTGGACAGGACGGTGTCGTCGACGAGGCCGGGCATCTCTCCCCACCGACCCGCCTTCGAGAGCGCCCGGAGCTCCGGCTGCAGGTCGCCCCACCCCTCCACCTCGAGCACGGGACGGTAGGACGGCGTCGACGCGTAGAAGGCGAGCAACCGGCGACCGGCTTCCCGCGCCCGCTCGAGCTCCGCGTCCGTGCGCCCGCAGCAGACGATCACCTCGCCGGTGACGATGAGGTCGCCCGCGGAACGACCTCCGCGAACCAGGCCTTCGTCGACGGCGGGGAGGGTCCGCTCGGCGAAGTGCCGGGCGGTGTTGAACGGCATGACCAGCAGCCCGTCCGCCACCTCGGCGGCCAACCGGACCATCTGGGGCCCCAGGCCGCCGAGGGCGATCGGCGGCGGGCCGAAGGGGTTGGGACCCGGGTTGAACATCGGCGGCATGAGGGTGTGGGACGTGAACTCGCCCCGGTAGTCGAGTGGGGTGCCGGTCTCCCAGGCGGCGAAGACGGCCCGTAGGGCGCCGATCAGGTCGCGCATCCGGGCGATGGGCCGGTCGAACAGGACGCCGTAGCGCTGCTCGACCTGGGCACGGATCTGGCTCCCGAGCCCCAGGGTGAAGCGCCCCCCGGACAGGACCTGGAGGTCGTAGGCCTGGTGGGCCAGCTGCACCGGGTTGCGGGGGAAGGCGACCGCCACGTTGGTGGTCAGGCCGAGATGGGTCGTGGCGACCGCTGCCACCGTCAGCGGCAGGAAGACGTCGTGCGGCCCCTCGAAGGTGAAGGCACCGTCGAACCCGAGCGCTTCGAGCCGGCGGGCCTGCTCCGCAGCGCCGCCCAGCCCCGAGAGCATGGTGTCGATCTTCATGAGCCCTTCCGGTCGTCGGCGTCGGTGGACGCTCCCTCGTCCCAACTCTACGGGGAGCCCCGGCAGGTGGCACACTGACTGCCATGGCACCCTTGCTCTGCACGCCCGACGAGGCGGCCGCCCTGGTGCGGACGCGCGACACCATCGGATTTGGCCTCGGCCCGGCCAACCCGGACGCGTTCCTCACCGCCCTGGGCGGTCGGGAGGACTGGGAGGACCTCACCCTGGGCGGGGCGCTCCTCCTCGGCTACTACATGGTGCTGACCAACCCCCACGTCTCCTACCGCTCCGGCTTCTTCGGCCCGGCCGAGCGGATCCTGCTGGGGCAGGGCTACAACGTCGAGCTGGTCCCCGGCGGGTTCCGCCAGTTCGCCCCCATCCTCCGCCGCTACGCGCCCCGGATCATGACCGTCCAGGCCGCCCCGCCGGAGGACGGCACGGTCAACCTGTCGCTGCATCTGGGCGCCACCTATAACGAGCTGCTGCTGGCCGGACGGGACCCCGAGCGACTGCTGGTCGTCGAGGTCAACCCCAACCTCCCCCGCACCTGCTCGCTCCCCCCCGAGTACACCAACACGCTCCCGCTCGACCTGGTCGACGTCCTGGTGCAGGCCGACGGCAAGCCGTACACCCTGGCCGACCCACCCCCCGACGAGGTCGACCACGCCATCGCCGACATCGCCTGCGGTTTCATCGAGGACGGGGCCACCCTGCAGATCGGCATCGGCGCGGTGCCCGACATCGTCGCCCACGAGCTCGCCACCGGGCCGGGCGGCGGCTACGGCGTCCACAGCGAGATGTTCACCGACGGCCTGATGGAGCTCCACGAGTCCGGCAAGGTCACCAACGACGCCAAGGGCATCTTCGACGGCGTGTCGGTGACCACGTTCGCGCTCGGCTCCGCCGCGCTCTACTCGTGGTTGGACGGCAACGAGCGGGTCGCTTTCGTACCGGTCGAGACGGTGAACGATCCCACCGTGATCGCCCGCAACCGCAAGTTCATCTCGGTGAACGGGGCCCTCAGCGTCGACCTCTACGGCCAGGTGGTTGCCGACAGCATCGACGGGAAGCAGATCTCGGGGGTCGGCGGCCACGAGGACTTCGTGGCCGGGGCCGAGCTCCGGGTCGAGGACCACTCCCTGATCTGCCTGCGATCGACGGCCAACGTCAACGGGGACCTGCGGTCCCGCATCGTCGCCGAGCTGCCGGCCGGCTCGGTGGTGTCCACCCCCCGCCACCACGTCGGGGTGGTCGTCACCGAGCACGGCGCGGCCGACCTGGCGGGTCTCACCGTGCGCGAGCGCGCCTACGCGCTGGCGGCGATCGCCGCTCCCGAGTTCCGCGGGGAGCTCCAGGCCGCGGCAGCCACCCTGGGCCGGCACTGAGGACGGTGGCGCCCGGGCGGGGACCGGACCGGGTGAGCCTGGCGAGCTTCAACGTCCACTGCGGCGTCGACGGGTGGGGCCGGCCGTTCGACGTGGTCGCCGGGTGTGCGGCGCTCGACGCGGACGTGCTCGTGCTCCAGGAGACCTGGACCCCCGACGGCGGTGCCCCCGGCCTGGCCGAGCTGGTGGCAGGACGGCTCGGCTACGAGCGTCTCGAGGTGGGTCTGGCCCACGGCAGGCTGGCCCACGGCAGGCTGGCCGACGCCGATCCCGGCGCCACGGACCGCTGGGGCCCACCGGTCCGCCACCGCCACGACACCCTGCGGCTGGACGGGCCCCGGCCGGGACGGGTGCGGAGCAGCCCGGAGCGTCCGGCGACCTCCGGCACGTGGGGACTGGCCCTCCTCACCCGCGTCCCCGCCACCCGGCCGGGCTGCACCGATCTGGGCCGACTCCCGAAGGACCCCGCCCGGCGAGCCGTTCTCCAGGTGACCGTGACCGTTGCCGGCCGGCCGGTGACGGTCTTCGGGACCCACATGTCGCACCTTCTCCAACGGTCCCCCGTCCAGTACCGGCGGCTCCGGGCCGTGCTCCCGACCCCGGACCGGGCGGCGGTGCTGGCAGGGGACATGAACCTCTGGGGCCCGGCGGTGTGCACGCTGTTGCCCGGATGGCGCCGGGCGGTCCGCGGACGGAGCTGGCCGTCGAACCGGCCACACAGCCAGCTCGACCACGTCCTGGTGACCCCGCCGGTCTCCGTCGTGTCCTCGGGCGTCGGCCCGTCCTCGGGATCGGACCACCGGCCGGTCCTGGCCGCGATAACGGTCGGGTCCGGCTCCGACGAGCTCTCGCCCGGCACCGACCGCTAGCGTCTGGCCATGGTCGCCGCGCTCGAAGGGTTCGATACGACCCGGTTCGCCTTCGAGGGGAACGCCAAGGTTGTCTACCGGATGGGGAACGGCCCGGCGGTCCTCGTCATCAGTGAGATGCCGGGCATCACGCCCCAGGTGGCCGACTTCGCCCGCAAGGTCGCCGCTGTCGGGTGCACGGCGGTGATGCCCCACCTCTTCGGGGAGGACGGCCGGCCCTTCTCCGGTGGCTACGTCGCCGCCTCGATGGCACGGGCCTGTATTTCACGGGAGTTCACCGTGCTGGCCCGGGGGCGGTCCAGCCCGGTCACCGCCTGGCTCCGTGCCCTCGCCCGCGAGGAGCACGCCCGCTGTGGCGGCCCCGGGGTGGGCGCGGTGGGGATGTGCTTCACCGGCGGCTTCGCGCTCGCCATGATGCTCGACGAGGTGGTGGTGGCCCCGGTGCTGAGCCAGCCCTCGCTGCCACTGCCGGTGAGCGCGGCCAACCGGCGGGACCTCGGTCTCTCGGCCGCGGAGACGGCGGTGGTGGTGGCGAGGGCCGACGCCGGCGTCTGCGTGCTGGGTCTCCGGTTCACCGGCGACAAGGCGAGCCCGCCCGAACGGTTCGCGCATCTGCGCGAGCTGCTCGGCGATCGGTTCATCGGCGTGGAGATCGACTCGTCACCCGGCAATCCCTACGGGCACAAGAAGAACGCCCACTCGGTGCTCACCGCCGACCTCGACGACCGGGAGGGCCCCCCGACCCGGGCCGCGCTCGACCAGGTCCTCGGGTTCTTCCGCGACCGGCTCCTCGGATGACCCTCGCCACCGACGCCTGGGAGCGGCGGGGCACGATGATGGACCTGGGCGGCTACCAGGTCTTCGTGATCGACCTCACCGCCGGGTCGGAGTCGGGCCGCGAGCCGTTGCTGGTGCTCCACGGCTTCCCCACCTCGTCGTTCGACTTCCACCTCGTCGCCGACGGGCTGGCCGCCGACCGGAGGGTGGTGCTGTTCGACCTGGTCGGCTACGGCTTCTCGGACAAGCCGGACATCGCCCACACGGTCGATCTGCAGGCCGACGTGGCGCTGGCCCTGACCGAGGCCCTCGCCCTCGACCGGCTGGCGCTGCTCACCCATGACTACGGGGACACGGTCGGCGGCGAGCTGCTCGCCCGTCAGGCCGAGGGACGGTGGCCGGTCGAGATCACCCGCCGGGTCCTCACCAACGGCAGCATCTACCTGGCGATGGCGCAGCTCAGCGCCGGTCAGGAGCTCTTGGCCTCCCTGCCCGACCGGCGGCTCCCCGACGGCTCCCCTCCGGACCCGGACCAGCTGGCCCGAGGGCTGGTGGCCACCTTCGGCCCCGACGCCGCCGTGGATCCCGAAGAGGTTGCCGGGCAAGTCGAGCTGGTGGTGAGGAACGGCGGCCAGTCGCTGCTCCCCCGGACCATCCGCTACCTCGAGGAGCGGCGCCGGCGCGAGGGTCGGTTCACCGGCGCCATCGAACGCCACCCGTCCCCGCTCGGCGTCGTCTGGGGGGCGGACGACCCGATCGCGCTGGTGGCGATGACCGACCGGCTCCGGCGGGAGCGTCCCGATGCCACGGTCACCCTCCTCCACGGGGTCGGGCACTTCCCCATGGTCGAGGCACCCGGGCGGTTCCTCGGAGCGGTCACCGCCGCCCTCGGGTCCCGGGGCTGACGGTCAACCGGCCACGGTGCAGAGCACCTCGCCGTGGAGCACCGCGAACCAGCCGTCCCCGTCGGCCGACCACCGGTGCCAGGCGGCGGCGAAGCTGGCGAGATCCGCGTCCGAGGCGATGCTCTGGGCGAGCAACTGGCGGGCGAGGTCCGACCGGGTGAATCGCTCCGCCCACAGGCCACCCCACCACGCCCGCTCCTCCGGCGTGGCGAAGCACCAGACCGAGGCGCCGGGCGTGACGGTGGCGAAGCCGGCGCGATGCGCCCACTGTAGGAGCTTCCGGCCGGCCGCGCAGTCGGCACCGTTGGCCACGGTGGCAGCCTGGTACGCGAGCCGCGCCCGCTCGAGCTCCGGATCCGGCGGGAAGAAGGTCATGGCCGGGTAGTCCGCGTCCCGGGCCGCCACGATCCCCCCGGGCCGGCAGACCCGGCCCATCTCCACCAACGCGGCCACTGGGTCGCCCACGTGCTGGAGCACCTGATGGGCGTGGACCACGTCGAAGGTGCCGTCCTCAAAGTCGAGAGCGAACAGGTCCCCCATCTCGAAGGTGAGGTGGTCGAGGAGCCCGGGGCGGCCGGCCGCGGCGCGTGCCAGGTCGGCGGCGGCGCGTGCCTCGACGACCACCGCGTCGGACGAGTCGACGCCCACCACCCGTCCGGGCGCCAGCCGCTCAGCCAGGTCGATGGTGATCGTGCCGGGACCGCACCCCACGTCGAGAAGCGACTGCCCCGGTTCGAGGTGGGGCAGCAGATAGGCGGCGGAGTTGGCGGCGGTCCGCCAGCGGTGCGAGCGCAGCACGCTGTCGTGGTGGCCATGGGTGTAGGGAACGTCAGGCATGCCACCAGCATGGCCGGTCATGGTCGTGGTCGCGCCGTGGGCGCGGTCGTCGACGTCGGTGGTGGTGGTCGCGCGGAGGTCCGCGCATCCGGGCACCTGGACGCCGGTGGTGAGATGATCACCCCATGTCCTCCCTGTTCACCCACGTACCCCACCCCCGCATCTCCGAACGGAAGGCCGAGGGACCGCCCAAGGTCCGCGACCAGCTCCCCCGGGACGGGACGCTGACCCGCGCCAACTCGTGGTTGGCCGTCAAGATCACCGACGGTGTCGGCACCATGTGGTGTGCCTACATCTTCGCCGTCATCGCTCTCATCAGCCTCCCCGACGCGTTGAAGGCGGGGACCGCCGCCATCATCTCGTGGATCGCCCAGACGTTTCTCCAACTGGTGCTGCTCTCGATCATCATCGTCGGCCAGAACATCCAGAGCGCGGCCTCGGACAAGCGCGCCGAGGCGACCTACAACGACGCCGACGCCGTCCTGCACGAGGCACTGCAGATCCAGGCGCACCTCGAGGCCCAGGACACCGCCATCGAGTCGATCCTCACCTCCATCGCCCGCGCCCCCCACTGCCCGGCGCCGGGCGCCTGAGCGTCCCCGGCCGACGGGGCCCGGTGACGGCAGAGTTCAGCGGGGTACGGGCCCCGAGGTGTGCTCCGTCTGCCGCGGCCCGCTCCACCGCGATCAGCTTCGGCCGGATCCGGAACCAGGAGATCAACGACGGGACGGCGAACAGGTTGACCAGGATGACCAGTAACAGCCACAGGACCTTCTCCTGGTCGGCGAGTTTCCACTGCCACGCGGGGCGCCGGACGATGGCGACCGGGGCCACGATGAGCATCACCAGCGAACCGACGATCACCGCGAGGTAGAGCACGACCAGGACGGCGATGCCCGCGCCGACCGCGTCCACGAGGCCCGGACCCGCTCCGGACATCACGGGCCTCCACGGTCACATGCGGGCCATGTTGTCGAAGCGCGCGTACTGGCCGAGGAAGGCCAGGCGGGCGACTCCGGTGGGACCGTTGCGATGCTTGGCCAGGATCACCTCCGCCATCCCGGCCGTCTCCGCCGCATCGGGGTTGTAGACCTCGTCGCGGTAGAGGAACAGGACGACGTCGGCATCCTGCTCGATGGAGCCCGACTCGCGGAGGTCGGCGAGCATCGGTCGCTTGTCTTGTCGCATCTCAAGCCCACGGGAGAGCTGGGACAGCGCCACCACCGGAACCTCGAGTTCGCGGGCGAGGATCTTCAGGCCGCGGCTGATCTCCGACACCTCGACCTGACGGTTCTCCGCCCCGTGCCGACCGGTCATCAGCTGGAGGTAGTCCACGACGACCAGGCTGAGCCCTTCCCTGCTCTTCAGCCGCCGGGCCCGGGCCCGAATGTCCATCACCGTGAGGTTCGGGTTGTCGTCGATGAAGATGGGCGCCTCGTTCATCCGGCTGATGGCCCGGCCGATCTTCTCCCAGTCGGCCTCGTGAAGCTTGCCCGTCCGCATCCGGGTGGCGTCGACCCGCGCCTCCGAGGACAGCAGCCGCTGGGTCAGCTCGAGGTGGCTCATCTCGAGTGAGAAGAGCAGCACCGGCTTGTGCAGCCTCACGCCGGCGTTGGCCACCATCCCCAGGGCGAAGCTGGTCTTCCCCATGGCCGGCCTGGCCCCGACCACGACCAGATTGGAGGGTTGCAGCCCCGCCAGCAGCTCGTCGAGCTCGGCGTACCCGGTGGCGAGACCGGTGATGTCCTCACCGCGACTGTAGAGATGCTCGAGGTGGTCGAGGCCGAGGCCGAGCAGCTCTTTGAGCGGGGTCATCGTGTCTGCGACCCGGCGCTGTGCCACGTCGAACACCAGGCTCTCCGCCTTGTCCAGCACGTCCGACACGTTCTCGGGGAGGCTGTACCCCAGCTCGGTGATCTCACCGGCCACCCCCACCAGGCGGCGGAGCAGGGCGTGCTCCTCGATGATCCTCGCGTAGTACTCCGCGTTGCCGGGCGACGGGGTGTTCGCCTGCAACGAGACGAACACCGAGGGATCGCCGATCTGGTCCAGGAGGTCGCGGCGGCGGAGCTCCTCGGTGACCGTCACCCAGTCGGCGGGCTCGCCCTGGCCGTAGAGAGAGGTGATGGCGGTGAAGATGTGCCCGTGGGAGAGCTTGTAGAAGTCCTCCGCCTTGCAGGTCTCCATGGCCGTGGCGATGGCGTCGCGGGAGAGGAGCATCGCGCCGAGGAGCGACTCCTCTGCGTCGAGGTTGTGGGGAGGGATGCGCCCGGCCGGCATCCTCTGTCCGACCGCCCCGCCGGGGGCGGCCGCGAGATGTCTCGGGCGGGTTGCGTCGAAGGCCTGGACCACCCGTCAACCTTGCCCGGATCGCCCTGTGGAGCGCCAGAGTCTCTTATTGGGGAAATGGCACCCCTGACTGGGGACACGGCCGGCCCGAGGTGTGGACGGCCCGTGGACAAGTGGGACCGGGTGTGGACGACCTTGCATCTTCACCATCGTGACCCCCGGGTGTGACCCCCGGCACGGGAGCCCCCGGAAACCCGGTTCCGCACCGCGACCGGGACTTCGCGACCACGCCGACCGAGCTGTCACGCCGCCCAGGGTGCCACGCCGGGCCACCGAAAGGGCGGACCCGATCGGCCGTCCGGACTCCGGGGCGGACCCCCCCCGACCCCGCCGGACGCGCCTCCGCAGGGATGCGCCCGGCGTGCTCCCCGAGCTCAGGCCTCCTCGGCCATGACGTCGACGGTCAGCTCGAAGATGACGCCGCCGACCAGCTCGACGCGGACGTTGTGGACCCCGACGACCTTGATCGGCTCGTCCAACACGAGGTCCTTCCGGTCGACCACCGCGCCGGTCTGCGCCTCCACCGCCCGGACGATGTCCGCAGCCGATACCGACCCGAACAGCTTCCCCCCCGAGCCGGCGCGCACGGGCATGGCGACGACGTTGCCCACCAGTGTCCGGGCCACTGTCTCCGACGACTCGCGGTCACGCGCGTCCCGGAGGTCCCGGGACCGCCGCATGGACGCTGCCTGCGACTCGAGCCCCGGGGAGGCCAGGATCGCCTTCCCGGCGGGCAACAGGTGGTTGCGGGCGAACCCGCCCGACACGTCGATGATGTCCCCCCGCTTGCCGACCCCCTCGACGTCGCTGCGCAGCAGCACCTTCACTCCGGGCATCTCAGGCCTCGCCCTCGGCCACGACGACCTCTTCGGCGACGACCACACCGTCCACGACCGCCACCGTCTCGGCGATCACCGTCTCGACGGGCATGGAGCCCGACGAGGCGGCGAGCCCGCCGCCCTCGTCCCCGTCCGGGCGCGGCCTCCCGCGCCCGGGGCCGGACGACCCACCGCCGAAGCCGCCTTCCCTGCCGCGGCCGCCGCGGCCGCCCGGGCGCTCGGTGGTCGTGCGCTGGGTATAGGGCAGCAGCACCAGCTCGCGAGCCGTCTTGATGGCCATGGCCACATCCCGCTGATGCTGGGCGCAGTTGCCCGAGACCCGCCGGGCCCGGATCTTCCCCCGGTCGCTCATGTACTTGCGGAGCAGACCGAGGTCCTTGTAGTCCACCCACTCGATCCGGTCCTTGCACAGCGCGCAGGGCTTCTTCTTCACCCGGCGGCCGGTGTCCTTCGGGACTCGGCGGCTGTTGCCGGAACCGCTGTTCCCTCGATCGTTGTTCCGTCCCACTAGAAAGGCTCCTCGCTGTATCCGTAGCCGGCCGGTTCGGCCGCCGGACGGCTCGACGCCGCCTGCGGGGCGCCGCCGCCCGTGCTCCCGCCACCCTCGCCGGGTGTGCGCCGCTCGTTCTTCGTCACCTGCGCGGTCGCCCACCGGATGCTCGGGCCGATCTCCTCGGCGACGATCTCCACCTTCGACCGCTTATCCCCCTCGGGGGTCTCCCAGCTGCGCTGGTCGAGCCGGCCCGTCACGATCACCCGCGCGCCGCGGGTGAGGCTCTCGGCCGCGTTCTCGGCCATCTCGCGCCAACAGACCACGTCGAAGAAGGACGTGGCCTCCTCCCACTCCTGGGTCTGACGGTTCTGCCACCGCCGGTTCACCGCCAAGCCGAAGCTGGCGGTGGCCTGACCGGTGTTGGTGAACCGGAGCTCGGGATCTCGGGTGATGTTCCCGACGAGGGTCACGGAGTTGCCGGGAGGCATGGTCAACCCTCCTTGGCCGCGGCGGCGGCCTCGATCCGGCGACCCGCGACCTTGTCCGGGAGCCGCATCACCTTATGGCGCAGCACTTCGTCGGCGAGGACGAACACCCGCTCCATGTCGGCGACGGCGGGCGGCTCGGAGGTGATCTCGATGATCACGTAGTAGCCCTCCCGCTTGTGCTGGACCTCGTAGGCGAAGGTCCGCCGGCCCCAGCGCTCCACCCGGCCGGGCACCCCGCCTTTTGCCTTGAGGGCCCCGAGGGCCCGGTCGAGGACCCCGTTGACCGAGGCCTCGTCGGCACCGGCGTCGAAGATCACCATTGTCTCGTAGGGCCGCATCGGCGGCTCACCTCCCTCTGGATCGGGTGACACTCCACCCGAGCCCCGCGGCGCGGGGCAGGTCGGCACCGGGCGGGAGCGTGTCCGGCCCGGATCGACCCCACCACACTAGCCGGGTCAGTGGTAGGCCTCGGCATCGCTGGGGAACTCCCCGGACCGCACGTCGGATGCGTAGGCGGCGACCGCCGCGGTGGCCAGGTCGGCCAGGTCGGCGTACCGGCGGACGAACTTGGGCACCGACGGGTTGATGCCGAGCAGGTCGTGCAGCACCAGCACCTGCCCGTCACAGTCCGGTCCGGCCCCGATCCCGATCGTCGGGATGTCGAGCTCGTCGGTGACCTCCTTTGCCAGCTGCCGGGGGATCCCCTCGAGGACGACCGCGAAGCACCCGGCGGCCGCGACGGCACGGGCGTCCGCCTTCAAGGCCTCGCCGGCGTCGGCGCCCCTGCCCTGCACCCGGTACCCGCCCATCGCATGGAACGACTGGGGCGTGAGGCCGAGGTGTCCCATCGCCGGGATCTCGGCCGACACCAGTGCCTCGATGACCGCGGCCCGGGAGCGGCCGCCCTCGAGCTTGACCGCGGCCGCACCGGCCCGGATCAAGGAGGCGGCGTTGCGCACGGAGTCCGCGACGTCGACGTGGTAGCTGAGCCAGGGAAGGTCGCCCACGATCAGGGGTCTGGGGTGGGCGCGGGCGACGGCAGCCGTGTGATGGACCATGTCGGCCACGGTGACCTGCAGGGTGTCCTCGTACCCGAGCACGTTGTTCGCCACCGAGTCGCCCACCAGCACCAGGTCCACGCCGGCGGCATCGGCGATCCGGGCGCCGGGGGCGTCGTAGGCGGTCACCATGACCAGGGGAACGGCTCCGAGCCGCCGTTTCCGGCTCCGCACCGCGGGGACCGTCGGCGGCGGGGGTTGCACATCGGGCACGGGCGCTCCTCACTGTTCGTCCGTCCGGCGCCCGGGAGCTGCCGGCGGGAAGGGTCCTCTGGCACCCCGGGGACCACGGTGGGGCTCAGGCTAGCCCGGGCCCGTCTGGCGGGCCGGCCGCCTCACGCCTTGCGCGCCACGGCCCTCCGGCCCGTCGTCGGACGGCCCGCCCCTTCGACCCCGGCTCCCGACGGGTACATCCGCAACAGGTGGTTCCACCGGCAGCGTGCGCAGACCTCGATCACGTAGCAGACCACCGGATCCTTGCGGCGCCGGTAGCGGTCGAGCTCGGCCTGGGAGGTGACGCACCGACCGCCCGAGGGCAGGCGCGACCCGAAGACGAACGTCACCGTCACCAGGCCCCCTTCTTCCTCGCAGATGGGGCAGGGCTCCCTCTCGGGCGAGCCGAGGTGCGCCGCAGCCCGCATCAGCTCCGAGTGGGCATCGCACACATCGAGCTTGGAGAGACGGCCCTTGCGGAACTCGCTGACCACGGCGTTGCGGGCGAGGCGGTACTCGACTCGTCCTCCGGTCGGGGATGTCCGGGCACCCTCGAGCGCTCCTGGGCGGAAGCTCACGTCTGTCAGGGTAACCCCTCCGCCGCGTCGGTCGCCTCCCGGACCCGTTCCCCGGCCGGGTGAGGGACCTCTCGCCGGGCCCGGATTCCTCGACCACCCACCGGGGCGGGCGACCCTTAGTGTTGCTTCGATATATCGAGTTGATATATCATCGTTGCGTGGACACGTTCACATACAGGCTGACAGTGCCTCCGCGCCGGCCCGGGCCTTCCTGAGATGCTCGATCTGGCCATCCTCGGCCTCCTCCAGGAGCGCGAGTTCCACGGCTACGAGATCCGCAAGCGCCTCCGGGACGACCTGGGGCTGTTCGCCAACATCTCCTTCGGTTCGCTCTACCCGGCGCTCGCCCGGTTGGAGGCGGCAGGCGCCGTCGTCAGCTCCGAGCTGCCCGGGCCAGGGAGGCGGGCCACGGAGCCGGTCCCGGCGACCGGCTCCCTGGGCGGTGAGCTGGCCGCGTTCCGGTCCCGCCGGGACGGCACGCCCCGAGGGACGAAGCGGGCGCGCAAGGTCTACCGGATCACCGATCTCGGCCGGACGCAGTTCGAGGAGCTGCTCGCCTCGGACGAGCCGGCCGGCACCGACGACGCCCGCAGCTTCGGGTTGCGTCTGGCGTTCGCCCGTCATCTCGCCCCTCCGGCACGACTGGGGCTGCTCGAACGGCGCCGGGCCCAGCTCGCCGGACGGCTCGCCGCCGACCGGGCTCGGGTGGAGGCCGGCTCCGCCTTCGACAGCTACACCCGCTCGCTGGTCGAGCACAGCACGGAGACCACCGAGCACGACATCTCGTGGCTCGACCGGCTCATCGAGTCCGAGCGGCTCGAGCAGCAGCAGCAGCAACAGCAACAGACAGGGCCGGTCGTCCGACCGGACGACACCCGTCCTCGCCGCCGCGACGGGGAGGACCACACCGTGAAGGGAACCGTTCCATGAACACCATCCGAGTGGCTATCGCCGGGATCGGCAACTGTGCCAGCTCCCTCATCCAGGGGGTCGGGTACTACCGCGACGCGAACCCGTCGGACACCGTCCCCGGTCTCATGCACGTCGAGCTCGGTGGCTACCACGTGCGCGATCTCGAGTTCGTGGCCGCCTTCGACGCCGACGCCGCCAAGGTCGGGACCGACCTGGGCAAGGCCATCTTCGCCGGGCAGAACAACACCATCCGGTTCGCCGCCGTCGGGGAGCTCGGCGTCACCGTCCAACGCGGACCCACGCTCGACGGGTTCGGCAAGTACTACCGCGAGACGGTCGAGGAGTCGCTGGCGGAGCCGGTCGACGTGGTGGCGGTGCTCCGGGCGTCGCAGGCGGACGTCCTCGTCAGCTACCTGCCGGTCGGCTCGGAAGAGGCGCAGCGGTTCTACGCGGCAGCCTGCCTCGAGGCCGGGGTCGGGTTCGTCAACGCCATCCCGGTGTTCATCGCCTCCGACCCCGAGTGGGCCCGCCGATTCGCCGACGCGGGCCTGCCGATCGTGGGCGACGACATCAAGAGCCAGGTCGGCTCGACGATCGTCCACCGGATCCTCACCCGGCTCTTCGAGGACCGGGGGCTCGCGCTCGACCACACGTACCAGTTGAACGTGGGCGGGAACATGGACTTCAAGAACATGCTCGAGCGGAGCCGGCTCGAGTCCAAGAAGGTGTCGAAGACCCAGGCGGTCACCAGCCAGATCGAGGACAGCGTCCTCTCGGCCGACGACGTCCACATCGGGCCGTCCGACCACGTCCCCTGGCTCAACGACCGCAAGTGGGCCTACATCCGCATGGAGGGGCGCAACTTCGGCGACGTCCCGTTGAACCTCGAGCTGAAGCTGGAGGTCTGGGACTCCCCCAACTCGGCGGGCGTGATCATCGACGCCGTCCGCTGCGCCAAGCTGGCGCTGGACCGCGGCATCGGCGGTCCCCTCCTCGGACCCTCCGCGTACTTCATGAAGTCCCCCCCGGTGCAGTACCACGACGACGACGCCCACCAGATGGTGGAGGCGTTCGCCCGTGGCGAAGCCGGTCCCACCTGGCCGGAGCCCTGAGCCGGACCGGCGATCAGCCCGTCTGTTGCTGTTCCCACCAGGACGTCAGGCGCCGGCGCGCCTCGTCCTCGCCGAGCGGTCCCTCGTCCATGCGTAGCTCGAGAAGGAAGGAGAGCGCCCTGCCGACCACCGGGCCGGGTGCCACGCCGAGGTGGGCCATGACCTGTGCCCCGTCGAGGTCGGGCCGGATGGCGTCGAGCTCCTCCTGCTGACGGAGGTCGTCGATCCGGGCCTCGAGCTCGTCCATCCTCCGGGCCAGGGCCTTGGCCTTGGCCGCGTTCCGGGTGGTGCAATCGCAGCGGGTCAGCTCGTTGAGCCGGTCGAGCAGGGGACCGGCGTCGCGCACGTAGCGCCGGACGGCACGATCGGTCCACCCCAACCGGTAGGTGTGGAACCGGAGGTGGAGGTTGACCAGCTCGACCACGATGTCGATGTCGTCCTTCGGATACTTGAGGGCGGTCATCCGCTGCCGGGTTATCCGGGCACCCACCACCTCGTGGTGGTGGAAGGTGACGCCGCCGTCGACGAACGCCCTCGTCCTCGGCTTCCCGACATCGTGGAAGAGCGCGGCGAGCCGCAGCAGGCGGTCGGGGCTCGTCTTGTCCACGACTGCCAGCGTGTGGGCGAGCACGTCCTTGTGCCGGTGGATCGGATCCTGTTCGAGCGCCAGCCCGGGAAGCTCGGGCAGGAACTCACCTGCCAGCCCGGTCCGCACCGCGAACCACAGCGCGGTCGAAGGGACGGGGACGACCATGATCTTGTCGAGCTCGTCCCGGATCCTCTCCGCCGAGACGATCGCCAGTCGCTCGTGGCCGTCCTTGGCCGCCTGCACCAGGGCCGGGTCGGGCTCGAGCTCGAGTTTGGCGATGAACCGGGCGGCCCGGAGCATCCGCAGGGGGTCGTCCGAGAACGACACCTCCGGATCGAGCGGGGTCCGCAGCCGGTGGACGGCCAGATCGGCCAGTCCCTCGAACGGATCGATCAGTTCGAGGTCCGGGAGCCGGAGCGCCATGGCGTTGATGGTGAAGTCCCGCCGGGCGAGGTCGTCCTCGATCACGTCGCCGAACGCCACCTCGGGCTTGCGGGAGTCGGGGTCGTAGGCATCGGCCCGGTGGGTGGTGATCTCGTAACGCCGGCCGGCGTGGATGCAGCCGATGGTGCCGAAGCGCTTCCCCTGCGTCCAAACCGCATCCGCCCAGCCGGAGACGATGTCCTCGATCGCGTCGGGACGCGCCTCGGTGGTGAAGTCGAGGTCGCCGTCCCCGGGCGGTGGTCCCCCCCCCGAGACGATGGCGTCCCGCACGGAGCCGCCGACCAGATACAGCGCGTAACCGGCCTCGGCGAACCGGGCGGCCAGGCCCACGGTCGCCTCGATGAGCGGCTGCACACGTTCGGGGAGCACGCCGCCGAGGGTAGTGCGGCTGGCGTAGGCTGCCGTCCGAGGTGATCCGGGAACCAGGCAGCCTGCGCCCCAGTGGCAGCCGCCCCCAGGGCAGTATGCCCGCAGGGGACGGAGCCGCCCCGTCCACCGGGGTGGCCCGCCGTGCTCCCTCCCGCCCGGGGGTCCGCATGGCAGCCGCCGTGCGCGTGGCAGCTGCGGTGCTCGCCGCATTCCTCCTGCTCTTGCCGACGGATCCCGCCTCGGCCGGTCAGTCCTCCGTCGGGTCGGCAACGGCGGCGGTCCCCCCGGACGACCCCGGCGCCACACAGGGTCCCGGGGTGCCGGCGACCCCGGTGGCGGCGACGTCGACGGTCTCTGCATCCGCACTCCTGCTCGGCTCGCAGACGCCGTGGGTGACACCCGCCCAGCCGACGTTCGACCTGGCCCTCCGCACGGGGCCCGGCGCACCGGCATCCTCCGATCTCGGCGTGTCGGTGGCCGTCTACCCCTGCCTGACCAGCGTCTCGAGCCTCGACCTCTCCCTGACGGCGGCGGGGCCGCAAGGGACGCCGCTCTCCGCCACCACCTCCCCGCTCCCCTGGGGGGCGCTGCGACCCACCGCCGGAGGCGTCCAGCTCCCGCTCCACGTCGACGCCACCACCTTCGGTGACGCCGCCATCACCCCCGGCAATCTGGTGGTCCACTTGCGGTCCGGCACCGGGACGTGCCAGGAAGGGGTCTTCCCGGTACGCCTGGTGCTGGTGGACACCGCCACCGGCACCGACGTGGGTGCCCTGACCACCGATCTGCTCTACGTGACGAGCCCGCCCGCCTACCAGGCCCTGCGCGTGGCCCTGGTGCTCCCGCTGGACACGGTGACCGGCCCGGCCCGTGACCCGAGTGTCCCGGCCCTGCTCGCCGATCCGTTCGCGGCCCTCGCCCCCGCTCCGGCCGGGACCCTCTCCGGGCTGGGCCAGACGATCGCGGCTCTGGCCGCCTCCCCGACCGTCCCGGTGACGGTGGCCGCCAGCGGGCAGACCGTGCAGCTGCTGGGCGCCCACGGCCACCAGGCCACGGTTGCCGCCATGGCGGCGCTGGCCGCCAACCCCTCGGCCCACCAGTTCACCGCCGCCCCCTACACCCAGGTCGACGCGTCCGCCCTGGTCGACGCCGGACTGGGCTCCGAGCTTGCCAGCCAGGTCGCCCGCGGTGCGCAGCTCCTCGACGGGGCGCTGATCGACCGGAGCCCCGCACCTTCGGCCGCCGGGGGCACCGGCGTCTGGTTCACCGACGGGGGGCTCGACGACGCCACCGCCAACCAGCTCGCCTCCCTCGGCTACGACCAGCTCGTCGTGCCGCCGTCCGCCCTCACCTCCTCCCCGGTCGACGGGTCCGGAGCCGTCCCGTTCACCCTCGGGATCTCTCGAGGATCCTCTCTCGCCGTCCTCGCCTCCAATCCGGACGTCTCCGACCGGTTCACCGCCGACCCGGGTGACCCGGTGCTCGCCGCCTCCCAGGTCCTGGCCGTGCTCGCCCAGATCTACTTCGAGCAGCCGAACCTCGTCACACCACGCGTGGTCGTCGCGGTTCCTCCGACCGGCTGGACTCCGCTCCCCGCCCTGGTCCAGACGCTCCTCGGAGGACTCCAGTCGAGCACGATCCTCCGGGGGGTCACCGTGGCGCAGGCGTTCCAGGCACTGCCGGCGAAGGCGTGCAGCGCGGGATGTCGCCTGCTCCCCCCCGCCGGCAGCGGACTGCCGGCGGGAGCCGTCCGCGCCGAGCGGGGACGGATCGAGAGCCTCGCCTCGGCCCTGGTCGGGCAGGGACCCGGCCGGTCCGCCCCCACCCAGGCACTCGGCGACCTGGTACTCGCTTCCGAATCCGATGCGCTCCGCCCGGCCCAACAGGCGGGTGTGCTCGCCAACACCCGATCGGCCGTCGACGCCCGGATCGGTCAGATCTCCCTGTCGGGCGACCAGTCGATCACCCTCACCGCCCGCAAGGGCCAGGTGCCGGTGACCATCTCCAAGTCGCCGGCGATCGCCGGACCGGTCACCGGGCTCCTGACTCTGAGCAGCGACAAGCTCCTGTTCGCCAACGGCACCTCGCGCTACACCCGGACGGTCACGCTCACCACGTCGACCAACAGCTTCTACATCGGCGTCGTCACCCGCGCCTCCGGTGAGTTCAAGCTCACCATCACCCTCCAGGCCCCGGCCGGGGGGCTGATCCTCACCAGCGGGGTGGTCACCATCCGGTCCACCGCCACGTCGATCGTCGGCGTCCTCCTCTCCGTCGGGGCGGTCCTGGTGCTCGCCGCCTGGTGGGTCCGGACCGGTATCCGGCGGAAGGCCGAGGCGCGGGCCGCCGACGCCGCGGGCCCCCCATGAGCGAGAGCGGGATCGACGACACGCCGCAGACCGGCAGCCTCGCCCCCTCGAAGGGAGGTCTCGCGGGGGCCACCATCGGGATGGGGATCGGCACCGCCCTCTCCCGGCTGACCGGGATCGGACGCATCGTGGCGCTCACCTACGTCCTGGGCACCCTGGGGACGGCCGACGCCTACAACCTGGCCAACACCACTCCCAACATCATGCACGACATCGTCATCGGCGGGGTGCTGGCCGCCACCTTCGTACCCGTCTTCTCGGACCGGCTGGCCACCCGGTCCGGCCGCGAGGCATGGCGGGCCATCTCCGCGGTGACCACCATCACCATCGCCGTGCTCGTGGTGGCCACCGTGGCGTTCTGGCTCCTCACGCCGGCGATCATCCACCTCTACACCTCCGCCAACCACAGTCCCGAACGAGCCCAACAACAGGCGGTGGCCACCGAACTGCTGCGGTGGTTCGTCCCGCAATTGGCGTGCTACGGCCTCATCGGGCTCTTCACCGCCCTGCTCAACGCCCGCCACAAATTCGCCGTGCCCATGTTCGTCGCCATCGCCAACAACGTGGTGGTGGTCGCCGTGCTCATCTGGTTCCACACCCTGGTGCCGCACCCGACGCTGGCCGCGGTGGACCACCAACGCCACGCTCTGGTGCTATTGGGGCTCGGAACCACCATGGGCGTCGTCGTCCAGGCCGCCCTGCTCCTCCCTTCGTTGCGCCGGGCGAACCTCCACCTACGCTTCCGGTGGGAGCCCGCCCACGAGGCCGTGCGCACCATCGTCCACCTGGCCGGCTGGACCTTCGCGTTCGTCATCACCAGCCAGGCCGCCCTGGTCGTCATCCTCACCCTGGCGGACGGCGTTCGTCCCCAGGGCGCGGTGTCCGCCTACACGTACGCCTTCACCTTCTTCCAGCTCCCGTACGGCGTCGTCGCCGTCTCGGTCATGAGCGCGGTGACCCCGTCGCTCTCCGCCCGCTGGGCCGTCGGCGACCGGGCCGGCTTCCGGAGCCGGCTGGCCTTCGGAATGCGCGGGATCCTGGCCATCATCATCCCCTCCTCGGTCGGGATGCTCATCCTCGCCCGGCCCCTGATCGACCTCATCCTCGTCCACGGGTCGACCACCCTGGCGGACGGGTCGGGTACCGCGGCCGCCCTGGCGATGTTCACGCTCGGCCTGCCCGGGTTCAGCCTCTTCCTCTACCTGGTCCGTGTGTTCCAGTCGATGCAGGACACCCGGACGGTCTTCTTCCTCTACCTGGTCGAGAACGGCGTCAACGTCGCCTTCGGCCTGCTCCTCGTGGGTCCGCTCGGCGTGCGGGGACTGGCGCTGTCGATGTCGATCGCCTACACGGTGGCGGCCCTGCTCGCCCTCCGAATCGTCAGGAACCGGGCCGGTGGCCTCGGTGGAGACCAGATCACCCGTCCCTTGAAGCGCGTGGCGCTGTCGTCCGTGGTGATGGCAGTGGCGACCGTGCTGGCGGTGGACGTCTCCAGCGCCGACCACGGCATCGCCCTGCTGGTCCGCGTGGGATTCGCCATCCTCGTCGGCTCGGTCGCCTACGTCGGTACCGCCACCGCGCTCGGCGCCCGCGACCGGCGACACCGCAGGGACCGGACGACCGGCGTGAGGTGGCCCCGCGACCAGGAGGGTCCGAACGGTCCGCCGGGGATGGGTCCGCCCGCAGGGACCCCGGTCCCCTCGACGACTTCCCCCTCCCCACCCCCGTTCCGTGGCAGACTCGGCACCGGCCCGACGGGACCATCGGTGCGCCTCTTGCGGCCGGTGCGCAACCCGCCGGGCGACGAGGAGGAGATCCATGGCCCGGGTCCGGGTGGTCACTGACAGCGCCTGCGACATTCCGGCGTCGCTCGCCCGGGAACAGGGGGTGGTGGTCGTACCGCTCTCGATCCGGTTCGGCTCCGAGGAGTTCATCGACGGGTCGAGCCTGTCGGCCGAGGAGTTCTGGCGCCGGTGTGCGGACAGTGCGGAGCTCCCCGAGACGTCGGCGCCCTCCCCGGGATCCTTCCAGGAGGCCTTCCTGGCCGCCGCCGAAGAGGGGTGCGACGGAGTCGTCTGCGTGACGCTTTCCGGCGCCGTCTCGGCCACGCTGCAATCGGCCACCACAGCGGCCGCTGCGGTGGCCGACCGGATCCCGGTGCGGGTCGTCGACTCGCGGTTGATGACCATGGGCCAGGGCCTCGTCGTCCTGGACACCGCCGAGCGCGCCGCGTCCGGGGCCACCCTCGAAGAGGTGGAGGCCCGAGTCGGAGAGCTGGTCGCCCGTACCCGTGTGTTCGGTGTGGTGGACACCCTCGAGCATCTGGAGAAGGGCGGGCGCATCGGCAGTGCGCGGGCACTGCTCGGTTCGCTCCTCTCCATCAAGCCGGTGGTCACCGTGGTCGACGGCGCCGTGGCCGAGGAGTCGAAGCAGCGGACCCGCGCCCGGTCCCTTCGCTACCTGGCCGACAAGGCGAGCGGGTTCGGTCCCCTCGACCGGATCGCCGTGTGCAACGGATCGGCCCCGGATATCGACACGTTCGTCGGGATGCTCGCGGGGGTGACCTCCGCGCATCCGCTGGTGGTCGTGGACCTCGGTCCGGTGGTCGGCACCCATACCGGACCGGGGACGATCGGGCTCTGCGTCATCACCGGCGCCTGACCCCCGCCCGGCCACACCGGGGATGCTCCCGCCCGACCTGCGGCGCCCGCCACCGGTCCGGCTAACCTGGTCCAATGGCCACCACCACCACCCCTGATCCCCGGCCGTCGCCGGGCGCTCCAGCAGCCGGCGACTGGCCGGCACGGGCCGCCGACCTCGTCGACGCCGTGGTCGAGGTGCTTCGCGACAAGACGGTCCGGCCGCTCACGCTCGTGGCCCGGGCGGTCGTGTTCGGCGTCATCGTGATCGCCGCCGCCACCGTCACCGTGGCACTCCTCTCCATCGCCGCGGTCCGCCTGCTCACCGTGTACGTGTTCGACGGGCGGGTGTGGGCTTCCGACCTCCTGGTGGGTGCCGTCTTCATCGTGGTGGGACTGGTGGCGTGGAGCCGCCGCTTCGCAAAGGTCCCTGCGGCGGCGCCCCGATGACCGGGCTCCGCGACGTCATCATCATCGGGTCCGGTCCCGCCGGGCTGACCGCCGCCATCTACACGTCCCGGGCGCGTCTGGACCCGCTGGTGATCGAAGGCGAGCCGTCGTCGACCAGCGACCAGCCCGGCGGTCAGCTCATGTTGACCACCGAGATTGAGAACTTCCCGGGATTCGTCAACGGGATCATGGGACCCGAGCTCATGCAGACCTTCCGCGAGCAGGCCGCACGGTTCGGTGCCGAGTACGTGACGGCGAAGGTGTCACGAGTCGACCTCTCGTCGCGTCCCTTCGCGGTCTGGGTCGGTGACCCCGACGCGGCCGAGCCCACCTACCGGGCCCGCTCGTTGATCGTCGCCACCGGGGCCCGCTCGTTGATGCTCGATCTGCCTGACGAGGCGCGGCTGCTCGGCCACGGCGTGTCGACGTGCGCCACGTGCGACGGCTTCTTCTTCCGCGACCAGCATGTGGCGGTGATCGGAGGGGGTGACTCGGCGCTCGAGGAGGCCCTCTTCCTCACCCGGTTCGCCAAATCGGTCACGGTCGTCCACCGGCGGGACTCCTTGCGCGCCTCGAAGGTGATGCAGCACCGCGCCCGGAACCATCCGACGATCACCTTCCGGTGGAATTCGGTGGTGGAGCAGGTACTCGGCGACAGCACAGTGACCGGGGTGGAGTTGTGCGATGTCGTCACCGGAGCCAAGTCGATCCTCGAGATCTCGGGGTTGTTCGTCGCCATCGGGCACGAGCCGAACACCGCCCTGTTCAAGGGCCAGCTCGAGCTGGAGGACACGGGGTACCTGCGGACGTTCGAGGGCACCCGGACGAGCGTCAACGGTGTCTTCGCCTGCGGCGACGTCCAGGACCCCGAGTACCGCCAGGCGATCACCGCGGCAGGGTCCGGGTGCATGGCCGCCATCGATGCCGAACGCTGGCTCGAGGAGCAGGAGGACGATTGACCTCGTCCGGATGCGGGCGGAGCGGGGAGAGAGCCGGTCCGGGGAACGGAGACGGACGGCCATCCGTGGGAATGGATCGGCCCCCCGGGGGGTTTCTCGGGGGGCAAGCAGTGCGACAGGATGCGGTCGGTTCTCGCAGTGGGAGGACCGGTCACGACAAGGAGGAGCCAGCCGGTGAGCGGTTCGATCACGACTCTGAGCGACGCTAGTTTTGACGAGCATGTCAAGGCGTCGGAGGTTCCGGTCCTGGTCGACTTCTGGGCCGAGTGGTGTGGCCCGTGCAAGATGATCGCTCCGATCCTCGAGGAGATCGCGTCCGAGCACGCCGGGAGCCTCTCGATCGCCAAGCTGAACATCGACGACAACCTGGACATCACCCGGAGGTTCGACGTGATGAGCATCCCCACCCTTATCCTCTTCAAGGACGGCGAGCCTGCCGTCCGGATCGTGGGGGCGAAGGGCAAGGGGCAACTCGTCCAGGAGCTGTCCGCGTACCTCTGAGCCGCGGCCGCGGCTCCGCTCGCGGTCGGAGGTGCGGTTGAGCCCGGAGGGATCGGTCCGTCTTTCGGTCGGTGACGGAGGCGCGGCGGTGCTCGACGTCCAACAGCGCCTGCGGGACGTCGGTCTTTCGATCGCGCTCGATCCGCCGGGACACTACGGAGATGGGACCCGCGCGGCGGTCGAGGCGTTCCAGTACCGCCGCGGCCTCCGGGTGGACGGGGTCTGCGGCGACCAGACCTGGTCGGCCCTGGTGGAAGCCGGTCGCAGGCTCGGCGATCGGTTCCTCTACCGGCGTACGCCCATGCTCAGGGGCGACGACGTGGCCGAGCTCCAGCAACGACTCAGCGCCCTCGGCTTCGACACCGGAAGGGTGGACGGCATCTTCGGGGACCTCACCGCCGCCGGGCTGGGTGAGTTCCAGCGCAACGTCGGCCTCCCCGTGGACGGGATCGCCGGCGCCTCCACCGTCGCCGAGCTGCTGCGGTTCGGGTCGCGGCACGACGGCACCGAGCTGGTCACCTCGGTGCGAGACCGCGAACAGCTCCGCAGCTCGCCCCGCACCCTCCGTGGGCGGCAGGTGGCGATCGGGGAGGAGGGCGGTCTCGACGCCCTGGCCGGGGCGGTCGGGCGCCTGCTGGTCCGGCGCGGCGCGTCGGTGTCCACCCTCCACCACCCGGACGGATCGATCCAAGCCGCCGAGGCGAACACCGGGGGAGCGGAGGTCTACGTGGGCCTGCGCGTCGACGTCGGGCACCGTCGGTGCACCACGTCCTACTACTCGGGGTACCGCTACTCGTCTCCCGGGGGCCGCCGTCTCGCCGACCTCATGCAGTTGGCCGTCTCGGCCGCACTCGGGGTGGAGGACGGTGGCAGCCAGGGAATGTCGCTTCCCGTGCTGCGCGAGACCCGGATGCCGGCAGTCATCTGCGAGATCGGCCCGGCCTCCGTCGTCGTCGAGCACGCTCCGGAGGTTGCCCAGGCCGTCGTCGACGCTCTCGCCGAATGGGTCGACAGCTCGTGGGACTGACCTTCCGATCCGTCCTCACCGCCGAACTCCGATCGACGGTCTCCACCTCGACTTGAGAGTGCCGTCACCTTCATCCACAACTTCATGCACAGGTTGTGGATGAAGGTCAACCGTCCCTTCAGCTATTTACCACTTTCCGTGATCAATACACCTATTATGTCTAGCTTTTACTCCCTAACGTGACTTTCGAAGAAACTAATCCATCACTCTCGAGGGAGAGTTGACCATCAGTTTGTAGATCCGCTCCAGATCTTCGAGCGTCGAGAAGTCCACGATGACCTTGCCGCGCTTCGAGGTGAGATCGACCTTCACCCGAGTGTTCAGATGAGTTGAAAGAAGCTCCTCGAGTTCGAGGATCCCCGGCGGAGGAAGCTGGGAGGGAGCTCTCCGCGGAGCGCCCTCTTCTGCTCGAACACCGGTGGTGGTGGTGCCCGGCGCGGTTGCGGCACCATCCTCGAGGACGGGCTCCAGGCCAGCACTGACGCTGGCATGTTCCCGTACGAGCTCTTCCACCATCCTCACACTCAATCCCTCCGCGATGATCCGTTGCGAGGCTGCCTCCTGGAACGAACGGTCGGGCGTACCAAGAAGGGCGCGTGCATGACCGGCGTTGATCTGGCCTTCAGCCACCAGGCGTTGAACGCCGGCCGGCAACTGGAGCAGCCGGAGGGTGTTGGTCACCGCCGTCCGGCTCTTCCCCACCCGCACCGCCACCTGGTCGTGCGTATAGTCGAACTCTTCAATGAGCTGTTGGTAGGCGGAGGCCTCCTCGAGAACGTTGAGGTCCTGACGGTGCAAGTTTTCGACCAGGGCCTTTTCGAGGCTGTGCGCTTCGTCTGCCGTCTGGATGAGAACCGGGATGGTCTGGAGACCGGCTCGCCGGGCAGCCCGCCACCTCCGCTCTCCGGCGATCAACTCGAACTCATCCAGCCCGCCATCCGGCGACGCCCGGACAAGGACAGGTTGGAGGACACCGAGCTCCTTGATAGATGCCGCCAAAGAAGACATCGTCTCCTCGTCGAAGTGCGAACGGGGCTGGAGTGGGTTCGGCCGGATACTCCCGATCGGCACCTCTCGCAATGCCGTCGAACGGTCTCCGACCACTTCCGTCGGGATCAACGCACCGAGACCTCTTCCCAAGCCGCTACGACGCGCCACCACTGACCTCCCTGGCTAGTTCTCTGTATGCGATCGCTCCACGGGACGACGGGTCGAACGCGGTGATCGGCTGACCGAACGAAGGCGCCTCCGACAGCCGGACCGTTCTCGGAATCACATTCCGACAGACCTTGGTTCCGAAATGGTCTCTCACCTCTGCAGCCACCTGATCTGACAGCTTGGTCCTCGCGTCGTACATGGTAAGCACGATGGTAGAGACATCCAGCCCTTCGTTCAGATTCGACGCCACCAAATGGACGTTGCGCATGAGCTGGCTCAGACCTTCCAGGGCGTAGTACTCGCACTGGATCGGAACAAGCACCTCGTCCGCCGCAGCCAGCGCGTTGATGGTGATGAGCCCGAGTGAGGGCGGGCAGTCGATGAGAAAGTAGTCGAAGTCGTCGACGACCGTCTCGATCGCTCGCTTCAACTTCATCTCCCGGCTGAAGGCAGGGACCAATTCGATCTCCGCCCCAGCCAGATCGATAGTTGCCGGCGCCACAAAGAGATTTTTCATACTCGTCGGTTCGATGCAGTCCTCCAGCGAGCTTTCTCTCATGATGACGTCGTACATGGAGCTCTCGAAGTTCCGGGCGTCGATCCCGAGCCCCGTGGTGGCATTCCCCTGCGGGTCCAGATCGATGACCAGGACCCTGAATCCCAATTCAGCAAGAGCTGCGCCCAGATTGACAGAGGTCGTCGTCTTTCCCACCCCCCCTTTCTGGTTCGCCACCGCAATGATGCGGGGGAGTGGATTCTGTGAAGCGGCCTGGACCCATACCTGGCCCTGGACAGGAAGGGAGCGCTCGACGCCGGCAGTCACCTCGGGGTCCACGCTCTCCACCTCACTCCCCTTTCCTGCCTCTCCTGAACCGGAATCGAGCTTTCGGGGGTTCAAGGGTGGATCAACGGGCGACTCCTCAGCCTCGACCCGGTGTTCGCGCGTCGAATCCGATGTCGTCGCTACAGCGCCTCTCTCACCCTTCGGGTCCATGTCGTTCCTCTCATTGGAAGGAAAGTCGACTTCAACCGAGGGGACTGAGAGGATCTGCGATCTCCGCTTCTTCTTTCTCGAGGAGCCTTGACCTCGATCTCCTGGACGGTCACGCATGGTCGTCTCCTCGGAAGAACTCGTCCTGGCGGAACATACTCTCGTTGATTGAGGCCGAGGTCAAGGACCAAGGGATGTTTCACGTGAAACATCCCGAGGGATCAGAACATCGGACGTTTGGACGGAATGCCCACTCTCCGCGGATAACGGGGATTCGTCTCCGATACCTTCTGGACCAGGTGATAGGTGAACCGGTCTCCAATCCGCACCAGTTCGAGTGGAGAAAGACCCAACTCCTCCAGCCCTCGCCGATCCCATCGAGATTCCGCGTCTGAATCCGGAGGCTCGGATGTCACCAGCAGGCCACCGAGCTGGAGAAGGGGTGCCGCGCACTCAGCGGTAACCGCTGGTGCACCAAAGGAGCGGGAGGTAACGACAGGGAAGCTTCCCCGCAATGAGACATCCCGACCGGCAGCTTCGGCACGAATCAGCCAGGTTGTCACCCGCTCTGCCTTCTGCATTCGGGGAATCTCCGAGTCCAGGAATGCCACTCTGCGTTGGTTCGAGTCAAGAAGCACCACCGAAGCCTGCACCCAGCGGTGAGCCAGTACCAGTCCCGGAACTCCCCCTCCGCTCCCGAGATCGAGCATCCGCTCGGGGATCTCCCGTAGACGGCGTTCGACCACTTCTCCGAAGCCGTTCGCGTGTTCGATCTGGTCGCGGACGGGCATGCTTCCCAGAAAACCGAGCTTCTGGGATCGAAGGAGAATTGCCTCGAGCTGGTCCATGTCGTTCTTCTCGCCCTGATCCACGATGCGATCCCTCTCTCAAGACTCCGGACACCCCTACGAGAGGATGGGCCGACCGCTTTCCAAACCTCCTCAACTGGTGGCTCCGGTCCACGCCCACGCGGCGGCGGGGTCAACACAGTCCGTGATCTCCACCTCGACGAGCCGATCGCTCATCTGCACTCGAAAAAAGCAGTGGTGCCGGCCTTTCGGCCGGCACCACCCTACCCACACGAAACCCAGAAGGCTTCACCCCAACCAACAGACCTCAGGATTCTGGAACGATCACGACGTACCGGTTCGGGTCTTCCCCCTCCGACCGGGTCGACACTCCCTCCAGGTCGTTGACCGCATCGTGGACCACTTTGCGGTCAGCCGCATTCATCGGTTCGAGCATCCGCTCCGCTCCGGACTCGCGTACCTCGGTCACAATTCCTTCAGCGAACCTCCGGAGCGCCGCCGTCCTCTTCTCACGGTAGCCCCCGATATCGACCAGAATGCGGTCGGTTCGACTTTCCGACTTCCGCTGCACGTACGTCCTCACCAGATCCTGCACGGCGCTCAACGTGGATCCCTTCGGTCCGACCAACAGACCAAGGTCGTCCCCGGTGGCCGCGAGCTCCACGGTCTCGTCGTCGATCTCCCGTACCTCCACCGATCCCTGCACGCCGAACTCTCGAAGCAGTCCACTCATGAACTCCTGACCGGCTGCACCCTGCTGCTGAAGGGTCAATGACTCTTCCATGTCACTCTCTCTCTCCTCCGACCTCCGGTCGGAACCGCTCCTGGTTGATCCAGCGACCGGCGATCTGCCTGACCTCTCATCCTCTGATGCACCCCCGGCGACCTCAACCCTTCCGGTCGCGGTACGTTCCTCCCCGCCGGACCTTGACCGGCGCCCCCGGGACCGGTTCGAACCGGCACCCGTCTCACGTCCCTTCGTAGATGGCTGGTCGGCCCCCGATCCACCCCCCGTACCATCGGATTCCTTGGCCGCGGTCGACCCGCGGCGTCCATCGCTCCCGCGAGCGGATCCGGAACGCGAGCTCGCCTGATCGCCGGTCGAACCGTTCGTCGAGGAAGTCTCCTTCCCACCGGAAGAGCCTCCGGAACGCTCCTTTCCCTTTCGGTCGGGGCGTTGACGGCGGCCCCGTTTGGCTGGTGGCGGCTTCGGCAATACCCGTGCCTGGACCCGCGCCTCACCTCGCACCCTCCCGAACAGACCTGCCTTCGGCTCACTGACCACCACAACCTCGGCATCCTCCTCGGCCACGCCGAGCAGGTCGAACACGGCCTCCCTCGCCTCGACGAGCGTTCTTCCGCTGGCTTCCACCCATTCCACTTGGCTATCTGTCCTTTCGCTCGCGCTTGGCCTTGGAACGCGGGTGTGCTTTCGGGCCCACGGTGCTCTGGGCCTCCTGTTCGGCTTCCCGTTCCGAAGAGGTACTCCTGGAACCGTTCCCCTTCGTTCCCCCAGACCCATTGGTGCTCTTGGCCACCCGACCCGGCGCGGGCTGCGATCCTCCGGGCACGACACCCGTCGCCTCGTCGGCGTCCTTCACCGCTCCGCCAGATCCGTTGCGCGCCACCGTTCCTTTCGCGGAGGGCGTCGGCGATCGTTCATCCCTCGATGACCCGTTCCTTCCTCCGACGGCCGGGCTCTTCGCTGCCCCTTGCGAGCGAGAGGACGGGCGTCCCCTGGGGATCTCCTTCTCCGAGGATCCCTTCTGACCAGTCGCCTTCCCACCCGACCCCTGGGTGGTGGACTTCGGTCCGGGGCCGCTGGACCGGTCCTTCGCCCCGCCGGGGGCGGCCGGACCAGGTCCGGCGACCATGCCCTTCCGGAAGAGCACCTCTTGCGTGCCGATCCGGATCGCGCTGGACGTGATGAAATAGACGTTGATAATAGCGGGAACATTGAGATAAATAAGACCGAATATGAGAGGCATATACTTCTGCATCATGGCCGCCTGTGGATTAGCGGCGTTCGCATTCGGATTGCGGGCGTTCAAGCGACTCATCTGGAGGTATTGAAGTCCGACTGAAGCCACAACCAGGAGCAGAAACGGAAGGGCCACGAACAGGGAACTGTGGTGGGAGAGGAGCTTGTCGGAGAAGTTCATCCCGAAGGCGTTCAACTGCCCATGGGAGGCCACGATGTCGTGGTACATCTTCGTGTTGTTTCCGATGTACCGCGGCTGCGCGACTGTCTGTGCCGGTTGGTAGATCTTGAGACCGGCGGCCGTGGTGTAGTGCTTGGCCGGGATGGTGACCGTGTTGGTGATCCCCCGCACCACGTCGTACAGCACGAGGAACGCCGGCATCTGCAGCAACATCGGGAGACACCCCGACGCCGGGTTGACTTGATGCTCCTTATAGAGCTTCATCATCTCCTCATTGAGGAGGACCCTGTTCTCCGCTCCCTTGTACTTCTGCTGGAGCTTCTTCATCTCCGGACCGAGGGCCTGCATAGCGGCCATGTTCTTCGTGCTCTTCACCGTGAGAGGGGTCAGGAGCGCCATGATGATGACCGTCAAGATGACGATGTCGATCGGATAGTTCGGGATCGCCGCATACAAGACAGCGAGCAGGTCCGCCACCGCCTTCAGGAGCGGCTGGAAGATCCCCCCGATCGCGTGCACGAGAGAGCTCACGACCGGCTCCTCTCCGGTACCGGGTCGATGCCGTGCCCGCCCCACGGGTGACACCGCGCCAGCCGACGCAGCGCCAGCCAAGTCCCGTGGAGGGGACCGAAGCGGAGGATCGACTCCTCTGCGTACTGGGAGCACGTCGGCAGGTACCGACAGCCGGTGGGACGACCGCTCCGGAGCTTCTGGTAGGCGTGGATCGAACCCGTCATCCCCCGGACGACCAACACGAGGGGCCGATGGCCACCCGGGGAACCACCGTCTTCCCCACCACCCTGCGGCATCATTTGGAGCACGGTCTCATCGGTCACGCCCATCCGCCCGGCCCTCATGGCGTCCCACCCAGCGACCGGAAGCCCGAGGAGTGCGCTTCCTGCCGGCTCGACGCCCTCTGCACTGCCTCGGTCATCGCTTTCCTCAACTGTTCACTCGGGAGGCCGATGGCCTCGGATCTGGCACTCACCAGGTAGGCCCCAGGGGCTGCGCCTTCCGCCACGTCGACCGCGATCGCCCGGAGCTGCCGTCGGAGCCGGTTGCGTTGCACCGCTCCTCCGAGGTGTTTTCCCAGTGCGAACCCGAACTGCACGCCCTCGATCGACGCACCACCCACCTGTGTGACGACGATCGGCCCCGACCGGAACCGACGACCGTTCGAGCGCAACTGCTCGAAGACGTCCCGCGACCGGATCGACCGGGCCCGGGAAGCGGTCAGGGCAGTGCGCCCCCTCAGGCCGACAACCGTTGCCGCCCCTTCAGGCGACGGGAACGGATCACAGCCCGACCCGCCTTGGTCGACATCCGCTTCCGAAATCCGTGCGTCTTGGCGCGTTTGCGCACGTTGGGCTGGTAGGTACGCTTCACAACTCCACTTCCTTCCTCACCCTGCGGTGCCCACCAGGTGGTCCGGTGGCACAAGGGGACCCGTCGCCAACGCGCGGGCAGTTGCCACCATCCTAGGCCACAACACCGGCATCCTCTACCGCACGCCGGGCCCGTTCTCCTTCAGCGGCCCGTAGCGACACGGTGTACCGTTCCCGACACGACGGATACACCGGACGACACGGGGTGGAGGGAGATCGGCTCCGGGTGTCTGCGAAGTCGGACGCCAGCCCGGCAGCCGGAGAGCGCCGGTGCCGCCATCAATCGAGACCCGACCCGAGGTAATCCACACCTGTGGAGATCGTTGTGGAACGACCAGGGCAGTCAAGGGCGGAGGCCCAAGTGAACGACACGAACGAGTTGTGGACACGTTGTTCCCAGGCCTTGCGCGAACAGGTGTCGGACGCGATCTGGCAGGCCTACCTCTCCGGCATCACCCCCCTCTCCGTCTCCGGTGACGAGATGACCCTCGGCGTCCCCAACACGTTGATCCGGGACCGCGTCGAGTCGCGGTTCCTCGGGCTCGTCCAGGACACGGTGGCGACCACGGCCGGTCGGCCGGTCGGGATCCGCCTCGAAGTCGTCGCACCCCTCTCCGAACCCTCCGAGGAAGCCATGCGCGGTGACGAACGGGACAACGGCCGGCCCAGCGGCCGCCGAGACGACGGACCGGTCCGGACCTCCCCCCCCAGCCGTCCCGGACCATCGGGGAGCGACCGCCGCTTCGAGTCGCCGGTGCTCGACAACCGCTACACGTTCGAGACGTTCGTCATCGCCTCGTCCAACCGGTTCGCCCACGCCGCCGCCCAGTCCGTCGCCGAGTCCCCCGCCCGCTCTTACAACCCGCTGTTCATCTACGGAGACGCGGGTCTCGGGAAGACCCACCTGCTCCATGCCATCGGGAACTACGTCGTCGAGAACTTCAATGGTCGCCACGTCCGCTACGTCTCCACGGAGACGTTCATGAACGAGTTCGTCGACGCCATCCGCACCAACGCCACCACCTCCTTCAAACGACGGTACCGGGAGTGCGACGTCCTGCTCATCGACGACGTGCAGTTCATGGAAGGCAAGGAGTCCCTCCAGGAAGAGTTCTTCCACACTTTCAACTCCCTCTACGGCGCGTCCAAGCAGATCGTGCTGACCTCCGATCGGCCACCGAAGTCCATCGCCACCCTCGAAGACCGTCTGCGCAGCCGTTTCCTGTCCGGTTTGATCACCGAGGTCCAGCCGCCCGAACTCGAGACCCGGTTGGCCATCCTCCAGACCAAAGCCGAACGAGAGCAGGTCGCGGTTCCCCATGAGGTCCTCGAATTCATCGCCACCCACGTCAAGGACAACATTCGCGAGCTCGAAGGCGCCCTGATCCGGGTCACCGCGTACGCCAGCCTCAACCGGCAACCGCTGAGCCGGGAGCTCGCCGAGCACGTCCTCTCGGACATCGTCTCCGCCGACCAGCCCCGCCGCATCACCCCGCAGATGATCCTCGAGGCCACCTCGGAGACGTTCGGGTTCAGCGTGGAAGAGATCTGCGGGCCCAACCGGCGCCGCCCGCTGGTCACGGCCAGGCAGATCGGGATGTACGTCTTCCGGGACCTCACCGACTTCAGCTATCCGGCCATCGCGCGGGAGTTCGGTGGCCGGGACCACACCACGGTGATGCATGCAGTGGAGAAGATCACCAACCTGATGAAGGAGCGTCACCAGATCTACAACCAGGTGACCGAGCTCATCCTCCGGATCAAGAACGGGTGAGGTACCACCACCCCGGGAGCGGACCTCCCATCGGACACGATCACCGGCAGGCCGGCGACGCGGCGGGCTGCCTATCCATAGGATGTGCACCGGGTGTGGATATCCTCGGTCGCTCCTGTGTCCGGACTGTGAATTCCGGACCGCCCTTCCACAACGTCATCGGCCTGCCCAACCTGGTCCGTCCTCCAACGGGGATACGGGGGACGGACGGTGGACAGCAAGACCCCTTCCCAACTGGGGTGATGCGTCCTCATCCACAATCCACACCCCTTACTACTACCACTCCTGTAATTAAAGAATTACAAACAGCACCTACGGTGCATCCAGAAAGGACCCCACCGTGAAGTTCCGCTGCGAACACGACTCGCTCGTCGAAGTCCTCACGACCGCCGGAAGAGCGGTCAGCTCGCGCTCGTCTATAGAAGGGGCGCTCGGGGGGATCCGCCTCGAGTGCAACGGCAACCGTCTGTCGGTGGTGGGGACCGATCTCGACCTGACTGTCCACGCGACCACCGAGGTGATCGGGATCACCGACGGCGCCTGCGTGACCCCGTCGAAGCTCCTGGCCGACATCGTCCGATCGTTGGAGCCCGGTGCGGTCACCATCGGGTCCGAGGACGACAAGGTCGAGGTAGGGGCAGCCCGGTCGCGGTTCAGCCTCCGCACCTTTTCCCTGGAGGACTTTCCGGAACTTCCGGTTCCGCCGGAGCCCACCGTCTCCCTTCCGGCTGCCTCGCTGCTCGACGCCCTACGGCAGGTGGTACGGGCCGCCTCCAACGACGAGGCACGCCCGCTGCTGACCGGGGTGCTGATCGCCTCGGAGGCCGGGGGCATCCGCCTGGTGGCGACGGACTCCTACCGCCTGTCGCTGCGCGACATCCCTGAGGCGGGCTCTGTGCTCGAGGTTCCCCAGATCCTGGTCCCGGCCCGGGCACTGGCCGAGCTCCAGCGGCTCTCGCCGCTCGTCGGTCCCGCGCGCGGTGGTCGGGGGGCAGCCGGGGACCAGGGCGACGATCAACCGGTGCACCACGTCGGTCTCTCCGTCGGTGAGCACGAGGTCACGTTCACCTCCGGCGACGTCCAGGTGAGCACCAGGCTTCTCGACGGGATCTATCCCGACTACCGGCAGCTCATCCCGGCCGAGTACCCCAACCGGCTCCACGTCGGCAAGGACTCGCTGTTGGACGCACTCCGGCGGGTCCGACTCCTGGTCCGCGATCACACGACCCCGGTGCGGCTCTCCATGCGTCAGGGTGGAGTCGATCTGACCGTGGTCTCCCAGGAGATCGGAGACGCGAGCGAGACGGTGGATGCCGACTTCGACGGCACCGATCTCACGGTGGCCTTCAATCCCACCTACCTGATCGACGGTGTGGAGGCGGTCAGCGGGGACGAGGTCGTGTTGGAGACGGTGGACGCCACCAAGCCGGCCACCGTGCGGGCTTCCGAGCAGGCCGACTTCCGCTACCTCCTCATGCCGGTGCGGGTGTCCTGAGCGACCGTCCCGATATGGCCATGCATCTCGTCTCCCTCGTGGTCTCCGACTTCCGGAACATCGAGGAGGTGTCGTTCCAACCGGCTCCGACGGGCACCACGGTCGTGAGCGGCCCGAACGGGGCTGGGAAGACGAGCCTGCTCGAGGCGATCGGGTACCTGGCCACCCTCCAGTCCTTTCGCGGCGTTCCCCGGGAGGCGATGATCCGCTCCGGGGCCGACCAGGCGATCGTGCGAGGGACCGTCGTCGCGGGGGACCGCATGGTCGAGGTGGAAGCGGAGATCACCGCATCCGGTCGCTCACGGACCCTCGTCAACCGGCAGCGCGTCGATCGACGGGCCGACCTGGACGACGCCCTGCGCATCACCCTGTTCTCTCCGGAGGACCTCACGGTCGTCCGGGGTGGTCCCTCGGGACGCCGCCGCTTCCTGGACGATCTGTTGGCAGCAGTCGATCCCCGGGTTGCTCCGGTGGTGGACGAGGTCGACAAGACCATCCGGCAACGCACCGCGCTGCTGCGTCGTGCCGGCGGCCGGCTCAGCCCGGACCTGGCGGCCACGCTCGATGTCTGGGATGCCCGGCTCGATCAGGCGGGAGCCCTCCTCGCCGACCACCGGGCCGCGTTGACCGGACGGCTCATCACGCTGGTCTCGGCCCACCACGCGCGCCTGTCCGGGCGGGAAACCCCGGTGGACCTGCGGTACCGGCGTACGTGGGAGGGGTCACTCCTGGCCGCCCTGGTCGCCTCGCGCCCGGGGGACCTGGCACGAGGGATGACGCTGGTGGGTCCCCATCGCGACGACCTCGACGTCTCGCTCGCCGGCCTCCCCGCCCGGACGCACGCCTCCCAGGGGGAACAGCGGACCCTCGCCCTCGCCTTGCGTCTCGCGGCCCACGAGTTGGTGACCGCCCGGGCGGGAAGCCCGCCGGTGCTGCTCCTCGACGACGTGTTCTCGGAACTGGACCCGTCTCGGGCGGGAGCCCTGTTGGCAGGTCTGGGGAGTGGCCAGGCCATCCTCACCACGGCGATGCCCCCGCCGGCGGAGGTGGCGGTGTCGCACACGGTCGTGATGGAGGCCGGAGGCCGGATCGAGGCGGCGGGCGACCACTCCCCAGTGGATGGGCCGCGGTGAGCCAGCCCACGCGGGACGAGGGACCACGCCGTATCGGCGCGTCCCTCGACTCGCTGTCCCGGACCATGGGGCTCGGTGGATCGGTGGGGCTCGGCCGGCTGTTCTCGGGATGGGAGCAGATCGTGGGCGCGGCGATGGCCGACCACGTCCGTCCTGTGCGGATCGACGACCAGGCGCTGGTGGTCTCGGTCGACCATCCCGCCTGGGCGACCCAGGTGTCCCTCCTGGGCGACGACCTGTTGGACCGGGTGGCCGCCGTGGCCGCGATCCGGCGACCGGAACGGCTGGAGGTCCGCGTCCGGCGGTGAAGCGGGGGTTTGGTGGGGCGGAACGGCCAGGGACGACCAACCTCCGGGGTACACTGGATCATCGGGACCGGGGGGTCCGGCGCCGCATCCGGTCGCACGTCACGTGTCCAGGGACGGCCTCGATACCCGGGTTTCCAGACAGACGAGTGTTGGGAAAGGGCGCGCCCGTGGTACTGAAGACAGAGGACGTGCGCTCCGGACCGGCGACCGGCTACGACGCTGCCGACATCACGGTCCTGGAAGGGCTCGACCCGGTCCGGAAGCGACCGGGCATGTACATCGGGTCGACCGGTCCGTCCGGCCTTCACCACCTGGTCTGGGAAGTCGTGGACAACGCGGTGGACGAGGCGATGGCCGGCTACTGCACCCAGATCGACGTCACACTGCTGGCCGACGGCGGCGTGCGCGTGTCGGACAACGGCCGGGGGATCCCCACCGGTCCCATGCCCAAGTATGGCGGCCGCTCGGCGGCGGAGGTGGTCTTGACGGTTCTCCATGCCGGGGGGAAGTTCGGTGAGGGGGGCGGGTACAAGGTCTCCGGCGGGCTCCACGGGGTGGGGATCTCCGTGGTGAACGCGCTCTCGACCCGTCTGGTCCTCGAGATCGACCGCGACGGGGACCACCATGTGATGGAGTTCGTTGACGGGGGGACGCCGACCTGCCCCCTTCGCGTGGTCGGACCCTCCTCGCGTGGTCGGACCGGGACGACCGTCACGTTCTGGCCGGATGCGGGCATCTTCGAGGAGGTGGAGTTCCGCGCCCAGACGGTCGTCGAACGTCTACAGGTTATGGCCTTCCTCAACCGGGGACTCGAGATCCGTTTCGTCGACGAGCGGCCCGAAGGGAAGGCGGCCCAGAACTTCAAGTACAAGGACGGCATCATCGACTACGTCCGTCACCTCAACGCCTCCAAGGAGGCGCTGTTCCGCAAGGTCGCCTCGCTGGACCGACGAGAGGACGCCATGGAGGTGGAGATCGCCCTCCAGTGGAACACCGGTTTCTACGAGAGCATCCACTCTTTCGCCAACGGGATCTCCACCGTCGACGGCGGCATGCATGAGGAGGGGTTCAAGAAGGCGTTGACCAACGTGGCGAACAAGTACGCACGTGCCAAGGGGACGCTCAAGGAGAAAGACGACAACCTGCTGGGGGAGGACATCCGCGAAGGGCTGACGGCCATCGTCTCCGTCCGTCTCCAGGACCCCCAATTCGAGGGCCAGACCAAAGGGAAGCTGGGGAACGTCCCGGTGCGGTCGCTGGTGGAGCGGGCGACCAATGAGAAGTTGGCCGAGTGGTTCGAGGAGAACCCGCGCGAGGCGAACCAGATCATCCAGAAGGGGATGCTGGCGGCCCGCGCCCGGGTCGCAGCCCGCTCGGCCCGTGACCTGACCCGCCGCAAGTCCGCCCTCGACGGCGCCGGCCTCCCCGGGAAACTGGTGGACTGCTCGTCACGCGACCCGCGCGAGAGCGAAATGTTCATCGTCGAGGGGAACTCGGCCGGCGGATCGGCCAAGGACGCCCGGAACCCGCGGCTGCAGGCGATCCTCCCCATCCGGGGGAAGATCCTCAACGTCGAGCGGGCCCGCATCGACAAGATGCTGAAGAACACGGAGATCCAGGCGCTGATCTCCGCGGTCGGGGCGGGCCTCGCCGACGACTTCGACGTCACGAAGATCCGCTACCACAAGGTCATCATCCTGGCCGACGCGGACGTCGACGGCTCGCACATCCGGACCCTGCTGCTCACGTTCTTCTTCCGGCAGATGAAGCCGCTCGTCGAGGGAGGGTTCGTCTACGTGGCCCAGCCACCGCTCTACTCCACGTTGGTCGGAAAAGAGAAGGTCTATCTGAAGGACGACGCGGCCAAGGAAGCCTTCCTGGGGGAGCATCCGAACCACAAGGCGGACTTCCAGCGGCTGAAAGGGCTCGGCGAGATGGACTTCAGCGAACTGCGCGACACCACCATGGACCCCGGCCGGCGTTCGCTGCTCCAGATCGGGGTGGAGCAGGCCGCCCTGGCCGACGAGGTGTGCTCGGTCCTGATGGGCGAGGACGTCGACCTTCGACGGCAGTTCATCCAGACAAACGCCAAGGACGTCCGCTTCCTCGACATCTGAGAGGACCGCGACGGGGCCCGGATCCGGCCGGGCCGACCCCACCCCCCGGATCCCAGCCCCGACATCCATGAACCGCGGGATGGCCCGCCGACGGCAAGGAAGAAGCAATGGCAGCACGGGACAGCGACCGCACGGACCCCACCGACGGCGGGACGACGTCGGGTTTCGTCGAGCCCATCGAGATCCAAGAGGAGATGGAGCGCTCGTTCCTCGAGTACTCCATGTCGGTGATCGTCTCCCGGGCTCTTCCCGACGTCCGCGACGGACTCAAGCCGGTGCACCGACGCATCCTCTACTCGATGTTCGACCAGGGACTGCGACCGGACCGGCCTCACACCAAGTGCGCCAAGGTGGTCGGCGACGTCATGGGTTCCTACCATCCCCACGGCGACTCCTCGATCTACGAGGCGCTGGCCCGGATGGTGCAGGAGTTCTCCATGCGCCACCCGTTGATCGACGGGCACGGGAACTTCGGAGGGACCGGCCCCGATGAGGGACCGGCGGCCATGCGGTACACGGAGTGCCGGCTCGACGCGCTGGCGCTCGAGCTCATGGCCGGCATCGACCAGGACACCGTCGACTTCCAGCCCAACTACGACGCGACGTCGGAGGAGCCCACGGTGCTCCCGTCGCGCTTCCCGAACATCCTGGTGAACGGCTCCCAGGGCATCGCCGTTGGAATGGCCACGAACATCGCCCCGCACAACCTCGGGGAGGTCATCGACGCGACCACCCACCTGCTCCACCACCCGGAGGCGACGCCAGACGACCTGATGGAGTTCGTCAAAGGTCCCGACTTCCCGACGGGGGCGCTCATCCTCGGGCGCCAGGGCATCCTCGACGCCTTCCGGACCGGACGCGGCTCTATCAAGCTCCGGGCCGTGGCGGAGATCGAGGAGGGACGCGACGGTGCCACCCGGATCGTCGTCTCCGAGATGCCGTACCAGACCTCGATTGCGGTGCTGTCCAAGAAGATCGAGGACCTGGTCCGGGCCGGCGATCTCGACGGCATCGCCGAGCTGCAGGACGACTCGGCGGGAGGAGCCACCCGACTGGTCATCCGGCTGAAGCGGGATGCCAACGCCAACGTGGTACTCAACAACCTGTTCAAGCAGACCCCGTTGCAGACGTCGTTCAGCGTCAACGCGGTGGCGCTGGTCGACGGGGTGCCCCGGACGCTCAACCTGGCGCAGATGCTCACCCACTACATCGCCCACCAGGTCGAGGTGGTCACCCGGCGCTCGGAATTCCTGTTGGCCAAGGCCCGGGCCCGGGCCCATGTCGTCGAGGGCCTGCTGAAGGCGATCGACATGCTCGACGCGGTGATCGCCGCCATCCGGGGCTCGGACGACCGACCGGCCGCGTTGGAGGCGCTCCGCAACGCCCCCTTCGAGTTCTCGGAGGAGCAGGCGAACCACATCCTCGACATGACGCTGTCCCGGCTCACCAGGCTCGGCCGCGCCAACCTCGAAGAGGAGATGGCGAAGCTGCTCGAGGAGATCGCCGAGCTGGAGTCGATCCTCGCGGATCCGGTCAAGCTCCGGGGGGTCATCGCCTCCGAGCTCGCGGAGATCCGGGGGAAGTTCGCCAGCCCCCGGCGGTCCCGGATCACGCACGATCCCGGCGACATGAACGTCGAGGACCTGGTGGACGACGAGGAGCTGGTGGTGACCATGTCACGTGCCGGGTACATCAAGGCGGTCTCCGCCGACTCGTTCCGCACCCAGGGCCGCGGGGGCAGGGGAGTGCAGGGGGCGAAGCTCAAGGAAGAGGACCTGATCAGCGACGTGGTGCACACCTCGTCGCACGCCCACCTGCTGTTGTTCTCGAACCGGGGTCGGGTGTTCCGTCTGCGGGCCCTCGAGATCCCGATGAAGGAGCGGACGGCGAGGGGGACTGCCATCGTGAACCTGCTCCCCCTCTCGCCGGACGAGACGATCCAGGCGGTGATCGGCACACGCGACTTCTCGGCCGATCACTTCCTGGTGTTCGCCACCCGGCTTGGTCAGGTGAAGAAGACCCCCTTCACCGAGTATGACAAGTCCCGGCGCGAGGGGTTCATCGCCATCAATCTGCGGGAGGGGGACGAGCTGGTCCGGGTGGTGGAGACCACCGGAGACGACGACCTGTTCCTCGTGACCCAGACCGGGATGACCATCCGGTTCTCGGAGAGCGACGTGCGCGCCATGGGCCGCGATGCGGCGGGGGTGCGGGGGGTCCGTCTCAAGGCGGAGGACCGGGTCGTCTCGTGCGACGTGGCCCGGGACGACGCCGACATCCTGCTGGTGACCGACGCCGGGTTCGGCAAGCGGACCAAGCTCGAGCGGTTCAACCGCCAGGCCCGTGGTGGCCAGGGCGTGCGCGGGATCAAGCTGACGGCGAGGCGCGGGAAGGTGGTGGCCGCGTTCATGGCCGCCCTGGACGACGAGCTCCTGCTGGTCTCCACCGGCGGGGTGGTCATCCGGATGCCGGTCCGGGAGATCGCCTCGCAGGGGCGTGACGCCACCGGTGTACGGGTGATGAACCTCGACGGTGGTGATGCGGTGGCGGCGGTGGCACCCGTGGCCGGGGAGTCCTCCACCGCGGAGTGAGCGTCCCGGCGGACCTACCACCAGGCGCACCTCGTCCCCGATCCGCCACGGGGAGGGGTGCCGGACGTCGCGTTGTGGCCCCGGCCTCCCGTTACGGCCCGGCCGGAACCAGCGCCTCCCGGCCGGAACCGGCGAAGGCCGCCTCGATCCCGGCGACATCGCCTGGGGTCACCGGCCGGTACCCGGCCTCACCGGGGGGACACCAGACGACCGGGTCCTTGCACCGCCAGGCCTCCCGCCGCAGGGGTTGCTTGGTGATCTTCCCGGTCGCGGTGAGAGGGAGCGCGTCGACGATCCGCACGAACCGGGGCGCCCATTTGGTGCCCAGATCCCGCTGGCCGTCCAGGAACGGAACCAGGCTGTCGGTGAAGGCCGCGGCACCGGTGCCCGGCCGGAGCTCGACCGCAGCCATCACCTGGTCCCCGGTACGGGGGTCGGGGACCGCGTAGACGGCGGCGGCCACGACGTCCGGATGGCGTTCGAGGATGCGCTCGACCGGGGCGGCCGAGAAGTTCTCGGAGTCGACCCGCAGCCAGTCGTCCCTGCGCCCGGCGAACCAGACGAAGCCGTCCTCGTCGATGTAGCCGAGGTCGCCCGTGAAGTAGGCGCCGTCGCGCACCCGCTCGGCTTCGGCAACCGGGTTGCGCCAGTAGCCCTCGAACCGGCCGCCGCCCGAGCGGTCGACCAGCTCGCCGATCGCCTCCTCCGGGTTCTCCAACCGCCCGTCGGCGCCGAGCCGGGCCCGGGACTTCTCGACACCGGTGTCGGGGTCGACCACGACCACGTCGTCGACGGTTCGACCGAGCGCTCCCGGCGGCGTGTCGGCGGTCCGGGTGATGGCGGCTCCGCCCTCGGAGGAGCCGTACCCTTCGACGAGCGTGCAGCCGAAGCGGCGCTCGAACTCCGCCCGGTCGCGCGCCGAGGCCTCGGTGCCGAAGCCGACCGCAAGTGGCGTGTCCAGGTGCGGCGGTGGCGGCCGGTACCGCTGGCGGGGAGTAGCAGCGGTGTCCACCACCACCGACGACCTCGAGGCGAGGTTCGCCGCGTTGGTCGGGACGAACGTCAGCTCCCATGAGGAGGCGGTGGCACCCGACCCGGTGAACGAGCCGATGATCCGGCACTGGGCGGCGGCCTTCGAGGACGCGAACCCGGTCTACACCGACGGCGGTGCGGCCGCCGCCTCCCGGTTCGGCGGCATCGTGGCCCCGCCCCTCATGCTCCAGACGTGGACGATGGCGACGCCGGTGATCACCGGGATCGCCGAGCGGGGCGGCGCGCCCCGGCCCGCCCAGGGACGGTCCCCGCTCGCCGTGTTCGACCAGGCGGGATACACGGCCACCCTCGCCACCAACTCGGAGTTCGAGATCGTCCGCTACCTTCGGCCCGGCGGCCTGGTCTCGGCGTCCACGACGTTCGAGTCGGTCTCGGAGGAGAAGGTCACGAGGATGGGGCGCGGGCGCTTCGTGACGTGGCTGACCGTCTATCGCGACGCGGGCGGCGAAGTCGTCGGCCGGCAACGGTTCCGGATCCTGAAATTCGACCCGCGGAGCGGTACGTGAGCACCCGACTGGCTCCCACGGTCACCCCGGACACCGCCTTCTTCTGGGAAGGGGTGGCGGAGGGGAGGCTCCTCCTCCAACGCTGTGTCGCCTGTGGACGGTTCCGCCACCCCCCGCGGCCGATGTGTCCATGGTGCCGGTCACTCGGATGGGAGGCGGTGGAGGCATCGGGCCGGGGCACCGTGTTCAGCTTCGTGATGCCCACCCACCCCGAGCTGCCCTTCATGGAGTACCCCTACGTCGTGGCGGTCGTGGAGCTGGAGGAGGGGACCAGGATGGTGACCAACATCGTCGGGGTCGGCCCCGGGGAGGTGCGGATGGGCATGGTGGTGCACGTGACGTTCGAGACGTTCGACAACGGGATGGTCCTGCCCCAGTTCACCCCGGGGGTGGACCGGTGAGTGCCGACGCCCCCGGGACGCCGACGTTCGACTCGCTCACGGTGGGGGACGCGCTGCCCCCGCTCGTCCTCGACGTCACGGCGACGCGCATCGTGGCCGGGGCGATCGCGAGCCGCGACTTCATGCCCGCCCATCACGACCGGGCGTTCGCCAACGCCCAGGGCGCGCCCGACATCTTCATGAACATCCTCTCGGACACCGGCTACTGCAGCCGGTTCCTGACCGACTGGGCGGGGCCCGACGCCATGGTGACCCGGCTCGCCATCAGGCTCGGCGTGCCCACGTTCCCGGGCCACACGCTCACCTACGCCGGCGAGGTCAGCGGGCTGCGGGAGGAGGGGGACGAGGGGGTCGTCGAGGTGACCTTCCAGGCGGTCTGTGACCTCGGTGACCACGTGACCGGGACCGCCGACGTCCGCCTCCCGCTGGCCGGCGACCGGTCGTGAGCGGGACGCTCGGCGGCCGGGCCGCCATCGCAGGCATCGGCCAGACCGAGTTCTCGAAGGCATCCGGACGCAGCGAGCTCCAGCTCGCCTGCGAGGCGGCGAGGGCCGCGCTGGACGACGCGGGACTGGCGCCGGCCGACGTGGACGGGCTCGTCACCTTCACGCTCGACTCGAGCGAGGAGATGGAGGTCGGGCGCAACCTGGGCATCGACGAGCTTTCGTTGTTCTCCCGCGTCCCGTACGGAGGTGGGGCTGCGGCGGCGGTCGTGCTCCAGGCGGCGATGGTGGTGGCCACCGGGGTGGCCGGGGTGGTCGTCTGCTACCGGGCCTTCAACGAGCGGTCCGGATCGCGCTTCGGCAACTTCGCCGGTTCGATGATCGGAGGGATGCCGCCCTTCCTGTCGTGGTACGCGCCCTGGGGACTGCTCACGCCGGCCTCCTGGGTCGCTCTCCACGCCCGCCGCTACATGGACGTCTACGGCGTCACCAACGAGGACTTCGGGGCGATCGCCGTGGTCGACCGCAAGCACGCGGCGACGAACCCCGAGGCCTGGTTCTACGAACGGCCGATCACCATCGGGGACCACCAGGCGTCGCGGTGGGTGGTGGAGCCGGTGCTGCGGCTGCTCGACTGCTGCCAGGAGTCCGATGGCGGGGTGGCCCTGGTCGTCACCTCGGTCGAGCGGGCCCGGGACCTCCGCCAGGAGCCGGCCGTGGTGACCGCGGCCGCCCAGGGTGCCACCTTCGACAGCGGGATGATGACGAGCTACTACCGGGACGACCTGCTCGGACTGCCCGAGATGGGCGTGGTGGGGGACCGGTTGTGGAAGATGTCGGGGCTCACGCCGGCGGACATCTCGACCGCCTCCCTCTACGACCACTTCACACCGTTCGTGCTCATGCAGCTCGAGGAGCTCGGGTTCTGCGGTCAGGGCGAAGCGCGGCACTTCGCGACGGTCGAGAACCTCTCCCTCGGGGGCCGCCTGCCGATCAACACGAACGGGGGGCTCCTGGGGGAGGCCTACATCCACGGGATGAACGGGATCACCGAGGCGGTCCGGCAGGTGCGGGGCTCCTCGGTCAACCAGGTCGCGGATGTCACGCACGTGCTCGTGACGGCGGGGACGGGCGTACCGACGAGCGGGTTGATCCTGAGCAAGGGGTGAGGGTGGTCGTGGGTCGGTGGCGGGGGGCGGGACCGCGCTCTCCGAGGTTACGGGCTTCCCGGTTCGGTCTGTCGGTGACGGGGTTGCGACCGACGTACACTGTCTGGCGCCGTGCTCCCGAGACCTTCGGCCGTCTCACCGCCGCCCTGCTCCGCGCGCCATGTGAACGGGCGGTGGCAGGGGCAGTCGTCTCGGAAGAGTCCGACCGGGGTGGTTCGGGGGGAGAGGGACAGGCGTGTTTCACCAGTTGGGGCTATAGCTCAGTCGGTTAGAGCGCAGCACTGATAATGCTGAGGTCGCAAGTTCGATTCTTGCTAGCCCCACCACATTCCCCCTGGTCAGACCCTATGTAGATCGAGATGACGGCGGAGGCGACACGTCTTTCGCCCCCACTGCGCCCCCATCAGTCTGACGTTCCGCACTTCTCGTGACCCGAATACGCCCCCACTTCAGGAGGTGCTGGTCGAGTTGTAGATCGTGGCG